>JGI24890J29729_1000119_pt1 | contig 63194 bp, 79 predicted proteins | sample FreactcultureFD7_FD_29729 | JGI IMG/M metagenome (IMG submission 29729)
TAACTGCTGGAACTAGTGTAACTGCTGGTAATGGTATTACTGCAACTACTGGTAATATTACTGCAACAGCAGGAAGCATAACTGCTGGAAATGGTGACGTAACTGCATCGGGCAATGTTTATACAAACAACGGTATCATTGGGACTGCTTCGACAAAAAACATTACTTTAACGCCAGGTACTGGTGGAAATGGTTTTATTTTTATAAAAGATCAAAACGGTTATACAATTTTTGATACATATTCAAATTATGGTGGACCAGCAAGTAGTAGCGGTATTGGATCTCATATTAGAGTATTCAATGCTTCAGGGTCTAATAGCCCTGGTCTAAGGCCAGTAGCTGATGGTGCATCTGGTGCAAAAGGTAGTAGCGCATCTGGACTTGCATTACGTCCCCTTCTTGCTCAATATTTTATTACTGATGCAACTGGATCTGGAGGAACTTCTGTAACATACACAACTTCTTTTGCTACCCAACCATTTTCTTCAGGTCAAAATGTAACTATTTTTGGATTTGTTTCCCCAAATACTGCTTTTAATATTACTGGAACTATTTCTTCCGTTGCAGGTTCTTCGGGAGCGTGGACATTCACCATCACCGGCACAGGCCTCCCAACTAGTACAATAAATAATATTACAGGTGTTTATGCAAAAATAAATGCTGTGGGTACAGTTGATATACAACCTATCAGTGATAATGCTACAACACCATCTGGGACTTCTAAAATTATTAACGTTGCAAACGGAACTTCTTCAACAGATGCTGCTACTTTTGGTCAAATCCCCACAAGTGCATCCTCAATCGGTGGATTGCTCACAACAAATAATCTTAGTGAACTTACAGGATCAGCAGTAACTGCTCGTGGGAATATTGGAGCTTTTGGAAGATCTATATTATCTATATCATCTGCAACTACTGCTGGATCAAATCTTTATACAGATTATGTTTATTTTATAACAGGCACTACAACAATTACATTGCCGACTGCTGTTAGCAATACAAATAAATATACAATAAAAAATATTGATTCATCACTTTATACTACAGTTGCAACAACATCTTCACAAACAATTGATGGCTCAGCTACGGTTACAATTAAACCATATACCTCATTAGATTTTATATCTAATGGTACTAACTGGTATATTATTTAAGGAATAATAATGTCTTATACTCCATCTCTTACAGTTACATATACGTCAACAACTGGTACTCTCACTATACCCCCATGGGCAACAATTGCAGAAATAATACTTGTCGGTGGTGGTGGTGGCGGTGGTGCAGGATTTTTAGCTACTACAACAAATACTGGTGGTGGTGGTGGTGGTGCTGCTGGAACAGTCATTGCAAAAATAATTACGGTTATACCTGGGCAAACATATACAGTAACAATAGCAGCAGCAGCAGCTGGTGGTAGCAGTGGTGGGGATACAATATTTAGCTCNCCTGCCGGTACAACAGTTCTTACTGCTAAAGGTGGACAAACTGGAACTCCAGGAACTATTAGCACAAATGGATCAGGTGGCGTATATGGTCTCAGTAGTGCAAGTGGTAGTAATTTAGGACTTGGTTCTGGCGGTCCAGGATCACAGTTTACTACAGCTTCTGTTACTGGTCCAATCGCATTTGGTGGAAGTGGGGGTGCTGGAGGGTATCCGCAAAATGGAACTTATGGAGGAACTGGAGGATCTGGTGGTTCTATTACTGGTGGAGCAGCTTATGGAGCAGTAAATGGAACAAGCGTAAATGGTGGAGCTGGTGGAACTGGTTCAAGTAGCTACCCTGGAGGTTGTGGTGGTGGTGGTGGTGGCGCAGCGTTCACCGGTGGCACCGCTGGTGCTGGTGGAGCTGGTGGAACTGGTTCAGCAACAATAATATTTAGGTCATCATAATGTCTTCTAACATAGGAATCAGCGGTGATGGATATACATCAGCTTCTACACCTTATCAATCATTGCCATATGATGAAGTAGATCCGCTTCTCGTTATCAAGCAAGAAGAATTATGGGCAGATTCCAATCAACAAAAATGGCATGAAGAAGCTCTTCAATGGTATGGAGAAAAATGTGTAGTAAGACTACTTTGGAGAGCAGAAGATGCTGCCCAAGGTCTTGTCACATATTGCATAGATTGTCAAGATAGTCCTAACCCAACTAGTCCTACCCAATCTGTACAAATACGAGCTTCTAAAGTTTATCGTCAATCTGGTAACAGTTATTGTCCTACTTGTTATGGAACAACATTTACTGGAGGATTTAAACCTGTAGCTTATCATCTTTATATGCTTGCTGGTGATTCTCCTGAAGTTCGACAAAAATTATCTACAGGACAATTTTGGAAAGAAAACCCACAAATTCAATTTTCTTTTACACCAAACATACGTCAAGGCGACCTAGTAGTGAGAGTAAATCAATGGAATGGAGATCTGCCAATTGAATCTTTGCAAAGGTTCCAAGTTTCGAATGTTATCCCCCATTCAATTAGAACGGGTCCTACGCCATCTAATAATTCTATCCATATTATTTCTCAAACATGTACTCTAGAAAATGTTTGGCCTGACCACCCTCTAACATATGTACCTTATATCTAATGCTTTTTCCTGTTCCTAAAGATATAACTTATGGTATTTCTAAGCGTGCTTTAGAAATTGTTAAACAAAATGCCCCAAAAAAAACTGGTAAAGGATCTGCTGCTCTTCAATCTACAAATGAAGAAGGTTCTATTGGAGTATTAGTACCTGATGAAGTAATTTATATGTATTACCAGGAAGTGGGAACTAAACCTCACATCCAATATGAGCTTATTGGTAAAACTATTCCAATTCGTTTACCAAATGGTCAAATTATATTTAGAAAAGCAACTGCTGAAAATGTTGGAAAAAGAAAAATAACTTCTCGCAATGAAAAAGGTCAAATTATGACCTCAAAAATTATGTGGAGACACCCAGGTTTGAAAGCTCTTCGTTATATTGAAAATGGCCTTGAACAAGCAGCTGGTGAATGGATAAATCAATTAAATAGTAATCAAATTATAGAGATGTTAGAAATGACAGATGCCGAAGAAGTTATAGACCTTATGTTAGGAAAATAATGTTTATAACTGCTACAAAGATTGCTGTGGTCGAAGCTATTAGATCTGGATTTAATGCTATCGGTCCAGCATCTAATAATAATACTATTGATCTAGTACCTCGTTCTGTGACAATTGAATACCCTGTTGAAGAAATTGAATGGCCTGCTATATATGTACAGTTTAGACCTACAACTACACAATATACTGGTTTAGCTCCTGACATTGAGACACAAAATCAAGATGGTACTTGGAATTCATATCGACATGGATATTTTGAAGGGGCTTTTGATTTACAAATTTTAGCAATGTCATCTGAAGAACGTGACCGCATCTGGGATACTCTTACAAATCTTATTATGATGGGTAATATGGCTCCAGGAGCTTCTTCATTTTATCAAAGTATTCTTGATGATCAATTGATTGGGTTAACAATACTACCAGGTCAAGTAGCTCAAGTTGGGGATACTGTAAATGCAGGTACGCCATGGAGTTCAGAAGAATTAACTTATGAAGCAACAGTTAGAGTTCGCTGTGTTGGTGAATTTTATGAAGATAAATATAATCAAACATTATTACCACTTGATCATATTACTGTTGTCGGTCAAGCTACTTATGAAAACGAAATTTTAAATACACAAACATACACCTATTCTTCTAATTTATAATGTAATTTGTGTTTTTAAGCAATATAAAGTTTAGAAGGAGACTTTCATGGCAACGACTTACCGAAATCCTGGTGTTAATGTATCAATCACAAATACACCTGTCATTAATTCATCACCTAACAATGCCATAAACGTTTGTATTATGGGAGATTTCCCATCTTCAGGGTCAAGAACAGACACGCTTACATTCAAAAATTCTAATTCTTATAATCCATTATCATCAAATTATGTTGGGAAAACATCTACAAATCGCCCAGATATTACTAGTGTAACAAAATTATCAAGTAATACTGCACTTACTCTTGGCACAGATTATCAAGCTTCATATGTTAATGGTGTTTCATTGATTGCTGGAATGCCTTGCATCAAGATCAATGGCGGTCCCACAGGTGGGACTTTCACACTAACATTTGCTATCAATGGTAATACAAGTAATACTCTTGTGGTAACTGGTATTAGCGCCACCGCAACGGCTGGTGCGGTCGGCAGTGCTGTTCAATCTGCTGCACAAGGTTCTACAATTATTAATGATAATGGAATAACTGTTACAGGTTCAGCAGGCGTAAACACAGGCGAAATAATTCTTACAGTTGTACCATCAACTAGTGTAACTACTCAAAGCATCCTTACTTTTCTTTCATCAACAAACACATTTACTGGCGGAACAAGTCCATCCGTTACATCTTATAATCCTTCTACAAGTTTAGCTTCACAAACTCTTTTAATAAATTATAATATTGACACAAATAACGCTTATGGTAATACATTAAACCAATTTAATTCTTCTTCTGGAGTTATCCAACAATTTGGAACATCTACTACTACAGATTCTCTTGGTAATTCTGTTATCAATTCACCAGTATCATTAGCTGCTCAGCTAGCTTTTACAAATGGTGCTTCACAAGTTTGGATTCTTCCAGTTAAAAAAGCTACACCAGCAAATGCAAGCGCAGTTGCTACTGATTGGGTAAATGCTTTTACTGCAATGCAAACAATTAATGGAATTGGTGTAATTGATACTATTGTTCCTCTTATGGATTATACCATGTCTACTTTTGATAGAACTACTTTTGCTACATATTTAAGTTATCAACAAAATACTAATCAAATTCTTCAAAGAATGTTTGTATCACAAGATACAACTTCTACTCTTACTCAATCACAAACTCTTTCCAATGATGCCATATCATTTAGTAACCAAAGAATTTCATTAGTTGCTCCAACTTGTATCCAAATACAAAGCTCACTTGTTTCATCAAATGCTACTATTTCAATAGCTGGTTACTACGCTGCTGCTGCAATTGCTGGTTTGTTCTCAAGTTTGCCTGGACCACAAGAACCACTAACTCATAAAAATGTATTAGGATTTACAACAATTAATCCTCCTATACCTACTTCATCTTCTAGCACAAGTGTAAGTAATTATCAAACACTTCAAACAAATGGTGTTCTTTGCTTAAAGCAAAAAGTAGATGGTAGTATTTATATTCGACATGGTTTGACAACAAATACAACAAACTGGTTAACAGAAGAAATTTCAATCATTGCTTCACAAGATGCTTTATATAATAATATTAAAAATACTCTTGAAAATAGCACTGTTATTGGTTCTGCTTTAACACAACAAACAGCTGATGCTGTTGTATCGCTTGTGCAAGGTGCATTAGCAAATGCTGTAAATTCAAATCTTATTCAAGATTATCAAGGACTTCAATTCCAGCAATCAACTACATTGCCAACAACGATTACTGTTAATTTCCAGTATTCACCAACATTCCCATTGAATTATATTAATGTAGTGTTTAGTATCAATCCTACTGCTGGAACGATTTCTTTTAATAATGTATCAAATGCTTTCAATACTACTACAGGGGCTTAATTAAATGGCTAATACAACATTCAGAGTTGGTGGTGGGTATACCGTATTCTTATACCATGGCAAAAAGCTAGCATTCGTAGACGTAGTAAGAGAAACAGGACCTCGCCCAGTAGCTGCTCCACAAGCTATACAACCATTAGATTCAGAATATCCAATTGAGATTGCTCTTCCAGCTGCTCTTGAAGCAGGAACAATTGAAATAACATTCCGTGAGCAATGGGATACAGAAGTTTGGGAACAATTAGGCACAGATTTTGTTAACACTGACGGTAAAGTCAGTGATTTGCTTGGTATCTTTAAAGCTCAGTTGGCGCAAGGAGCAGTAACTTTAACAAAGATTATTGGTACTCCAGGCGTTACACCAGTCCGTCGCATTCATTATCATAATTGTTATATAGTCAATGCAATGGTTGATGAAACCGTAAACATCGGGACAATGACTTTCCCTAAGTCAATCCAGATGATGTACACAGACAGAATAGAATATAAACGATAGGAGAAAACGATGGCACCACGTTCCGTCACAATTCAATTAGCCCCTGGCGTAACGCACGCTACCCTTCCAGATCACCGTAGAATGGCTCCTGGCGTTCTATATGATATTGAATGGTCAACTTTCCAGAAGATTTCACCACAGGCTCGTCAATCATATATTACAGTTTCATCTGTAAATGGTTACGCTGTTCCTACTGGCTCAAACTTCCTTCCTAATAATACTTCTAATGCTGTTCCTCAGCTTGGAATTAGATCAATCCTCACAACGGTATCTGCTAACCCAATTTACAATCAGGGTGGTCTTAACCTTTCTGGTGATGCATTCCAAGGTTGGACAGCTATCCAGGCTCCAGCTAGCCAAGTAACTGCTGGTTCAAATAACGTTCTTAGCCTATCTATTACTGGCCCTCAGGATGAGCGTTATACTTATATTTATAACTCATCTAGCTCAGTTCCTATTGTTGCTGGTGATGTAGTTGTTTGGGATGCTAATGGTTATGTTGGCCGTTCAGTTCTTAAGGCTCACCAGACTGTAGCTAACACAAGCCTTATCACTGGTGTAGGCGTTTTTGCTGGTGTAGCTAATGTTGCTATCCCAGCTAACAACTATGGTTGGATTCAAGTTGAGGGTGAAGTTGCTGTTGTCAATGTTGGCAGTGCTGTTACTGCTGGTTCGCCATTATACCCAGACCCATCAACCAGTGGTCGGGCTGCTGATAGTTCAGGTGTGTTTATGACAACAACTGATATTACAACTGGTGCTACAGTAACTAAGCCTTACATACCATTTGGTACTGCGCTTACACCTGCTATCTCAAATTATGCTGCTGCTTTTATCCGTTCATTCAAGTCAAAAACCCCATACCGTAGAGTTCACAACAAAAACTAATTGAAAGCCAATTAGGTAGGGTGAAATTCCCCTAGACCAAAGGAAATTAGTTGAATAATTTAATTGAAGAAGAAGTAAATAATTCTTTCCCTGATAAATGGAAAGCACCTTTTGAAGGCCTACTATACCTAGGGTATCTAGACAAAGAAGTAGAAATACCATTTCATAAGTTTACTGTAAAAACACTTACAGCAGGCGAAAAAATTGGTGTTTCAATGATTACTGCTGAACTTGCAGATACCCTAGGTTATGGTAGAGCTTATCGTGCAGCCGTAGTAGCAGCTGGTTTAGTCCTTGTAGATGGGCAAAAACTTATTGCTTCAGAAAAAGATGTAGATATTTTACGGCAAAAATATAATTACGTCATAACTTCCTGGCACGATCCAGTAATTGATATTCTTTTTGAAGCTATCAATGAACTCGAAGGCAAAGTATTAGAAGTGCTTAGTGAATTAGACATTATTAAACTTGCTAAAATTACACCTATTTTTGAAGAAGAAAAAACAGGTAATGAAGTCCCAAAAGATGGGAATCAGACCCCTACGTAATCCATCATATAGATTTGGCTAATGCCAGAGGGATTTTTCAGAGGTTTGATTTAAGTCCAGTTCAAGAGCTTTGTCTTCAAACGTATCTTGCTCGTAAAGATATGAAGGCTATAGAAAAAGAAATTAGTGATTTTGAACAAGAATTAATGATTCATCGCCCTGAAGTATACGAAAAATATATGGAAGACAAAAAAGAAAAAGAATCTTTTGGTTATGATCATATTGTTTGGAAAACTCCAGATTCTATTGAAGAAGCTGAACAACTTCTTGATTTTATTGCTAAAACAAATGATATTATTGATAACATTAAAGAAGAAAAAGAAAATAATAACGACGAAGATTTTTCAAAAGAAATAAATTTTTTACAACAATTTGAAGGAATTGACATTTCGCAATTAGGAGAATTAGATGGCTGAACTTGATAAAAGGACAAGTAAACGTGGTTATATTTCATATTTAATGGAATGTGATAATGATTCTTGTTTTGAATCAAGATGGGTTTATGCCAGTAATCGATTTGGTGAAAAATGGTATTGCTGTAAATCTCATGTGATTATGTCTAAAAAATGTAGAGATAAACAATTAGCAAATCATATAAAAAATCCACCAAATAGAGGAATAATTTTTAATGAAAAGTGGAGAGCAAAATTATCTGAATCTGCAAAAAAAAGATGGGCAGAGGGTAGGGGTGTTCAATCTGCTCAAAGACACTCTAAAGCAGAAACTGGATGGGTAAAAGAGAAACTAGAAACATTTGGGTTTGAATGGAATAAAAAACCTTTTGCGGGAACACCTAAAATACCTGATTTCATTCATATTACACAAAAAGTTATTGTTGAATATGTTGGTGATGGTAAAGGGAAAAATCGTTATTTTCATGATGATAATTATGAAGTAGAAAGAGCAGATTACTTTTCTAAAATAGGCTATGAAACTTTATTTACATATCCAGATGATTTTTCTCAAGTTGAAGAACGTTTTAAAAGAAGTAAAATAAGTGGCGGATAACATACTTGGTCCTGAAGTTAACTTGGGCCTTAATGTCAACCTAGATTTAGACCAATCTGCTCAAGATGCTTCTACACTTGCAGATCAGATTAAACAAATGCGAATTGATCAAGAAGCTTTTCGTGACGTAATTGCTGATACACAAGATCGTCTTCGAGAAATGACTTCTGAATTCCAAGAACAACTTTCTCTTCGTCAACAACTTCTTGATGCTGAACAAAGTCTTCGTAATCTTAGTGATTCACGCACTCAATCTCTCCAGGACCAAGTAGGTGCTTATAGAGAGATGGAGCAATCTATGTCTCGTCTTGGCCAAACAATGGCTGGTGCTTCTATGCCGTATATGGGTGGCATGGGTGGTATGGGTGGCATGGGTATGAGTGGTTTCTATGGTGGTGGTATGGGTGGTTTCTATAATCCCATGTCTGGTATGATGCAAAATATGGGTGGTTTCCCATCTGCATTTTCAAGCACACCAGCTGAAGAAGCCCTGCAAGCTGAAGAAATTAATCGAGAAGAGGATGAATCCGGAACAAATAAATTAAAAAGAATAGCAAAAAACTTTAACGAACTTACTAATCAACAGACTGCTAGTGGTAAAATTTTACATGATACAGTACCTAGAACTCTTCTTAACAATATTGGAACGGGATCGCTTATCGGAAGAACAATAAGTAAGTTGCCAGCTGGAATGGTTTCTGGGATTGAAGACTATGCATTAGGAGCAGGACCTATGGCTCTTCTTGGTGGTGCTGCTCGTTTTGCTGGACCTGTTGGAGCAGCTTTTACAACTGCAACTTTAGGTTATAAAGTTGTTGGTGATGCTCTTAGAACTGGTCAAGAATATGGAGCACTGACTGGTTCTGATAGCCCAATTGGTGGTTATAAAGCAGATATTCAAGCTAGACTTGGTTCTTTATTCAACCCATTACTGCCATATGGAGTTTCAAAACAAATTGAATCTACTGGGTTAGCTGCTGGTTATAAATTCGGCGAAAATTATTTAAATAGTTATCGTGATTTTGCTTCTGGTGCATTTGAACGTTATCAAATGTCTCCTGGGGAAGCACAATCAATTTTCCAGAACGCTGTAGTTAGAGCAGGCGCAACTTCTGATCAACTTAGCAAAGCATTGCAAAATGTAGCACAAAATGCTGATAATACTGGTACTAATTTTAAAATAGCTACTGAAAACTTAAATGGAGCAATCCAAATACTTACGCCATTAGGTTTATCTGGAAAAGCACTTACTAGTGCTAGCACAGCATTAGCAAATCAATTTAGTGGTGGTAATAGACAAATGACTTCTATATTGTCTGGAGTGCAAGGTCAAATGAACAATTTCTTTGATACTACAACTGGACAAGCTTTGCTTGCAAATTCAATGGGCACAAATTGGTCGCATTTATATTCAACAATGGCTTCAATGCAAGGTGGGCCAAACGGAAAAATGGTTGCAGCCTATGAAGACAAAACCATTATGAAATTAATGTCAAACTTGGGAATTCATCATGGTTCTACAATTGGCCAAATAAATGATCAAGCAATGAATATAAGTATGATGTTTAAACAATTAGGAATGAATATTGATCCTCAAACAGCTTCTAATTTAGCACAATATATGTTTAATAAAACAGGTGCTTTAGAAGGAAAAATTAAACCATCACCAAACAAACATGATTATCAACATATAGATACATCTACAGGACAAAAAGTATGGGTATGGGATGCACAAAAACCTGGTGATTCAAATAATCATGGTGGTCAATGGCAATATGAAAATGCTCTTAAAAAATACAATAAAACAAAAGGACAAGATCCAGTTCATAAAATTTTACAAGATGCTATTAATGGTACAAATACACAAATTGTTCAAGTTGAATTTACTGGAAAAGCAAAAGATTGGTTCCAAACACATGGGCCTAAAAATTCAGGTAATTAAAAATGATTTCTGATGTAGCTTCTTTAAATGGTATTAATTTCCCATATAATCCAAACAGTATTGATTGGAGTTATACTCTTAATAAAGCATCTTTTAATACTGCTGGTGGACGAGTAACCCAAGTTTTATCTACAAAAATAGATACATTAACTTGGGAAGGTGACGCTGGAAGTAGAGATAATCTTCTTACACTTTATTCTCAATTTAAACAAATTCAAAATTATCAAATTGCAGAAGAAGATAGTTGCGATTTAATAGTACCTAGCCGATGGTGGAAAATTAAAGTTTGGGCAAGAAGTATGGAAATTGGGTGGGATTATCAATCTGTTACTTATCCATATCGTATGCAATTTGAAGTAGATGAAGATTTTGGGCAAATATCTACTGCTGTTACTTCACAAGAAATTGAGCGCCTTGCTGATGGCATTGGTTGGAGTCGCAAATACTCAGGAATTGGTAAGATTGGTGTTGTCGCTGACCCAATGGGGCAACTTAGCAAATCATTAGGAATTTAAATGTTTTATTCAAATATGCCAATATCAGCTCCGATTCTTTATCCAGATGAAGAAGTAGTTTATTTTGGAGGATTTGCATGGAGCAATGTAACTGGAATGATATTTCAAACTTCAACTGATAAAATACCACAAGCAGGGAAACCAACACAATGGCTGGGAACGCAAGCTTAACTACACAAGGTTTTAATGGACCTATCACAACAGAATTATGGCTTCAATCCATAGAAACATCTACAAATATGGAATTTGATGATAACCAGGTCAAACGTGGAATGTCATTTCGCCCAATTCGACGCAGTGAAATGTTTGTTAATTTTAGTGCAATATGGTCATTACAACGTTTTGGAGAAATGGATGATTTCCAAGAAAATATTCGAAAACATTTTCTTTTACTTGCAGCTGGTAACCAAAATTCAATGACATTGTTATATTATGCTAACAACAAAGTATATAATGGATGGATCGATAGTGTTCAAAAACAATATATTAGGTTTCAAGATGTTTTTATAAGAAATTATAGAATGAACATTCTACTTCCTAATGCTGAAATGAATTCAGCTGTTGTCACTCAATCTGCTGGGTTTACTCCTACTAGCAATTTTGCATCACTTTATGGAAAAGATTGGTATAAAGTTAAAAAAACTGATAATATAATAAACAAAGTATTGCCAACGCCACAATCATTTTTTCCAAATCAAAAAAATAATAGGTTTTAAGGTTACACTCATATGGCTAAACCAGGTTCACTAATTTATAACCCAGAAATTCAAGTTATTATTGCTACTAACAATGATAGCATTATCGACGTATCTTCTGATATTATTTCTTTTTCTTTGCAAAGAAATGCAAATGCCCCTAGTGAATTTTCTTGTACATTAGCAAATAAATATCGTAAATATAATTTAAAAATTCAAACTCTTGATCGCATTGTTGTTTTTATGAAACGAACAAATAAACTTCAAGTTTTTTCTGGTTACGTAACATATGCTCCTGTTGTGACTTTACTTCCTAATGCTGTAGAAGTTAGAGCTGTTTGTACTTTAAAACGTCTTGAAAATACATTTTGGGATACAAGCATTCCTGAATTCCAAGCTCTTGTTCCTGGAATGGCTTCTGGTATTCAAGGCCAACAATATTTTACAGATGGTGGTACTGGTGCTGGAATAGTCAATATCCTTACACAAGTTGTTGGATGGAAAAAAAATGCTATACATATTCAAAAAATTCCTAAAGAATTTATAACACAAGTTGCAACTTCTTATGATAAAACAAGTAAAAGATTAGATTCTACTCTTCAGACAACATTAGCTCTAGCAATTGATGCAGCTGGAATTACTCATGGTAATTTTACTGGGACAAATCAAGTTCAACGGCAAAGTGATACTCCAGATGGTGCTGGTCTTCCTGGACCAAGTGCTGGTTGTACTTCATATGGTGGTCCTTATATGACTCCATCAAATAGAGGTGATTTTAATACACCGCTTACTGGAGCAATTGTTGGAGACAATATTCAAAAAGATAGCAAAAATTCTACTGGACCTCCGCAATGGTATGCTGCGGTTCATTTTCCTTACAAATATATGTTTCCACCCAAAGATGGTTTACAATGGAGTCCAGAATGGGCAAAGCCAGTTGAATGGTTAAAAGGTCCAGACGGATTAGGCCGTAGGATTATTGTAGTAAATGAATCTGACCATAGCAAAGCTATTTGTGTTAGAGCAGCAGACTATTTAGGCGGAGAAAGAACTGATTGGGAAAACTCTTATCATGCTCAAATTGATTTAGATTCAAGAGCTTGCATAGCATTAGGTTTTCCCTGGTCAGGAAGTGGACAAAATGATGGTGTATTGATGTTTTGGGCTAAAGACCATACATCGAAAGATGGGAAAATTACGCCAATGAAATGTGGGCCAATCAAAGATACTAAAGCAATTCAAGAAGCTCTAGGCAGCGCCGGATCATCTGCTAGTGATCCATTTACAACGACTTCTTCAAATGGAACAGCAGCACAAAATGCGATAGCACAACTTGCTATTAAGTTCATTAAATCTCAAAAAGGCGTACCTTATTCACAATCCGTAGAAAAGGCAGGTGTATCTTTTGATTGTTCTGGTTTAACGCAATGGGCATACACTCAAGCTGGGGTTAAAAATTTCCCACGTATGTCTGAAGATCAATGGGCTATAGGCCCTAAGGTTTCTAATGGAACGCCTTTGCCTGGTGATTTATTATTTTGGTATTATTCAGGTGATGGTCAAGCATCACCAAACCATGTTACCATGTGCATACAAAGTACAGACAGTTATGGAAATAATGGATTACAATTTGGTGCATCACAGCCAGGTACACCAGCTGATGATGGCCCTTTTACTATAAATGATGCAAATTTTGTTGGTTTTACCCGTCCATGGTTAATAAATGGAGATAATACAATTGGAGTGAATTCATCTGGTGTAAGTGCTCAATCTTCTGCTAATGATAGTGCTGGGCCACGAATTAATACACAAGATACATTTAATACTATTTTTGTTTTACCACAATTTAATCCAGTTGCTCAAATGACATTCCATTCACCACGAGCTTTTGTTACTGATGAGCCAGTTCTTAACTCAATAACACAATTAACAAAAGCTGCTCTTAGAAATTTCCAATCTGCTCCTAATGGAGATTTTGTAGCTTGGTTTCCTGATTATTTTGGACGATATGGAAAAGCACCAGTATTACAAGTGAGAGATATTGAAATTATAAATTTGACAATTTACAAGAATGATGACCCACTTACTACACATGTTGGCGTAACTGGTGACCAAGCAGAATTTGGGCAAGGGGTTATCCCTATTGACTGGTTAAGTACACAAGGAATAGTTTCTGTCCAGGAAAATAATATTATGAGAATACTTTTTGGTTTAGATGACCTTGATTCTATTGGTTGGGATTCTGAAAAATTTTTAAACAAATTCGGTATGAGACCTTATGTTGCAGAACAACCTTTGCTTAGAAGCCATCTTTTAGAATTTGCGTATGCACTTACAATGTTTATGCAAAAATGGTCTGATCAATATTCAACACAGATTAGTCTTACTTTTATGCCTGAAGTATATCCTGGGATGAGAATCCAATTTCCTGATGTTAAGCTTGCTGGAGCAAATGGAGAAACTGGACCATTAGAAGTTTATGTACAACAAGTAGTGCATGAAGGATCTACCACTACAGGTTATAACACTAACGTCACAGTTACAGCTCCTAGCGTTGCTGGGAAGATGCTTCATTATGGGATTAACTAATGGCATATAATAATATTTTTGATACAACTTCTTATGTTCGCAAATGTACACTTATGACGAACCCAACAACAAATAGGATTAATGGTGCTCCAACTGCATTAGGTTCAGATAACAGAGGTTCACAAATTAATATTGATCTTTCGTATCTTCCTCCTGGTGTTGTCCTTAGCCAAATTAAACAAGGACAAAAATGGTGGGTAGAAAAGCGTACAACAGCTTGGGTATTATATCTTTATGTAGGTGAATTTAATCCATATAGCTATGCTTTATTTAATAGCACCAAAGATTGGGTTCCTAGTTCTACAGCATTAACATATACTCCAATTATTTATGATAAAGTAATAAATTCTGTAGCATCATCAATGGGTTCAATTATAAGTGATCCAACTACAGGGTTAGTAAGCGTACCTATCCCAGGACTTTATGATGTTACCGTTTCTGCTAGAACAACTGCTGCTGGTCGTTTTAATTCAACTTCTGGTTATTATGGGTCATTTTATGATGACACTAATCAAACTGCTGCTGCTGCAAACACAGCATATACAATGCAAATAGGTCATACTGATCCCACTTCTAATGGGGTTAGTATTAGCTCTGGTCAAAAAATACTTTTTTCTAGCCCAGGAACATATAATTTACAATTTTCTGCTCAATTTATTAATACAGATACATCAGCTTCAGCATCAAGAGAAGTGACAATTTGGTTACGTAATAGCAATGATAGTAGTGGAGACATAGCTTATACCAGTGGAGTTTTTAGTGTACCAAATCGTCATACTGGGAATGATGGATCAATAATTGCTAGTTGGAATTATATAATAAATGTTTCTGCTGGAGATTTTATTAGATTAATGTGGTCTACAACAAATACTAGTATATCACTTGCAACAACAACTCCTGCCATTGGACCTATTTCTCCTGCTGTCATTGTTACTGTACAAGAAGCTGGTGCTTACCAAGGAGCTAATGGACAAATAGGGCTTCAATTATTACAACCAAATAGCAAAACTGCTATAAATGGGCCCTGGAGTTCACCATCTACAGGCACAGATACTGATGATGCAATACCAGTAGTTCAACAGAACGCTACATTAGCATTAACTAAGGAGAATCTAAGTTTTTATTCTCAAGCTGCCTGGGGAGGACATTCTACAGATATCAGTGTAAATGATCCTTCAAATACTTATTTAATAGTTGCATATAGAGGGCCAGTAAATTGATGTATTATAATAGACAAAGCGAGACAGTAATATGAGATCCATTCAAGTACAAGATGGAGACATACAACGTAATTCTGGTCAATTATCTTTTGTTGATGGTTCAGCTAAACTGATTCAAGATTTAACGCTTTGGTTGACAGAACCTGGGTATGGCAATCCTCCACAAGGACCAGGTTATACAACACCTTCTTTTTTTTCATTGCTTGATACATATATTGGGCAAAGCAACTCAGGATTAATGCAAACTCAAGTAAAATCAGAAGTATTTCGTATTCTTGGTCTTTATCAAGAAACTCAAATTCTTCGTTTGAAAGAAGCTCAAACATATGCTACACTTGCATATTGGAATAAATCTCAAATTATTAATAGAGTAGGTTCTATAGATGTTATGCCAGTTGTAAATAGTACAATAACTGTTAATGTAATTCTTTATACATTGGCAAATACAGAACTTCCTTTAAGCATAATAATCGGTCAAGATGGAATTGCGGTAATTTAAATGGCAGATACCACAACAATATTAACTAGACTTATCACAGCTTTAACAAGCCAGGACCCTACTTGGGATGTTGTACCTGGTACTGCCGAATATAAAATACTAGAAGCTGTAGCACAAGAATTAGCTACTGCTACAAATAACAATACTCTTCAAAATTATAGTTTTGACGTTACTACAAAATCTGGATCTGCTTTAGATGATTTTTGTGCTTTATTTGGTATTTTTAGAGATCAAGGTAAAAGATCTAGTGGCAATGCTACATTTTCGTCTGCAACTACTGGGTTAACAGGTGGACAAATAAAAATTCTTAATGCTACTGGAGGAAGTTTTTCTGCTTCTTATAATGGCACTACAATTAGTAATCTTGCTTATAATATCAGTGCATCAACATTACAATCACAACTTTCAACAATACTTCCATCAGGGACTTCGATAAATATATCGTATTCTTCACCTACATGGACTATTAACATACCAGCTTCAATTCCATTAGATATGCTTTCATTTGATTTTAGTAGTGTTACAAATACTAGTGCGCCTACTACGCTTAGCACATCATGGGTTCCATATGGTGGGGCTTCATCTAATTATGAAATTCCACTTGGAACTCAAATATATGCTCCTAGTGCTGCTACTGGGACTGTTCCAGTTTATTATCAAACTACAGCAAGCGCATCTCTTCCACAATATAGCAATCAAGTCCAAGTACCAATTCAATCTGTTCTTACAGGATCAAATAATAATTTGTCAGCTGGAACTATATCTGCTCTTGCTACTGCTTTGCCAGGAATTACCCAAGTAACAAACTCTGCTCTTGCTGGTGGTACTGATGCTGAAACAGATGATCAACTTCGTCAACGTTGGCAAAATACTGTATTTAAGAACCTGTCTGGGACTGAAGACCAATTCAGAGCTTTAGCATTAAGTAACCCAGGTACTTCTAGAGTGAAGGTTCTTGGACCACAGGAACAAAATGTAGAAAACCTTCAAATTCAAACTACATTTAAAATTAATCAAAAATATAATGGAACAGCACCATCTTCAACTACAATTAATTCTACTGATACATTTAATTTATTTTTTCAAGTAACCACGGTAGCTACCTGGGTAGCATCTCCTTCAGCAGTCCCAACGCCTGATAATACTGCTTATACTGTTATATTTACTATACCATCTGGTCAAACTACAAGTGGAATTAAAACTGGTATGAATGTATATTCATATGATTATCCTATACCTTTAACAGCTGGACTTGTTGTTAGTACTATAACTTTAAATGGTGATGGAACTACAACTATAGTGGCTTCACAAATTGGTGGGTCTACCCAACCAATAACTTCAAATACATCTATAGCTCAAAAAGTTTCATTTTGTGTTCCTGTTTCTGCTTTGCCAACAGAATTTGATGGGAGCACAACCATACAAACTTTACAAACACGATTAAACAATGTTGTAAATGGATCTGTTATTTCTGATCTATCACAAATAATATCATTAACCCCTACTTATAATAGTGGCAATTTATCAATTACAGCTACTAGTGGTAGCTATATAGTATCTTATAAAAATTCTTCTGGAAACATAAGTCCAATATCTATTTCATATGGAAATTTTAACAACAGCAGTACTTTACAAACAGCACTTAATAACATATTAGTATATGACAATTATAAAGCAATTGTATCAATAACAAATTCATCAAGCCCATTTACTTATGTAGTTGATTTTTATACACTTTATTCAAATATTCCAGTAGATATTTCTATTATTAATGCTAATCTTAGTTTTGATTTTACTGCGTTAACCGGAACAAATGCGACTGGTCTATGGGCAATTCCTACTGGTACATCAGGTACTGTAAAGCAACTTGCTACTTGCAATATTCAATTTGCAAAACCAAATAGCACTAATCTTGTTGTTATAGCTGGAAGAATAGATTCGGCAACAACTGGGACAACAGCGACAACAACCGTTACTGATGCTTCTTGTATATCTACTGATTACCAATCAGCAGCAGCTGATCGTACATATGTATATGGTTCTAATATACCATATGGCGCTTATATTTCAGCAATAACAACTGGAACAAATTTTGCTATTAGTGCTAGTACTGTAGTAAATTCTGTTACTGGCACTGCTTCTCTTGGTGGGACAGGAATTCAATTAGTATTTAATGGTATCAATAACCCTTATTCTCTTACTAATAGCATAACAACTTCTGTTACTGATGCTATATATATATATCCTCAAGGAATTGAATCTTTGCGAAGTAATTTATCAACAATGCCAAGCCAAGAAACTGCTAGTTTTAATACTGATTATACATATAGCAATGCATCTACTTCAACTTCTACAATATCTTCAACAGTATCTTCAGGATCTAGTGTTCCATATACTTGGACGTATACAGCAAGTAATAATTTTTCTGCTGGGCAAACAATTACGATAACTAATTGTAGTGTACCTACTTATAATGGAACATATATTATAGATAGTGTCAATTCTACTAACACAAATTTTACAGTTCTTGCTAACACATCTACCACTACTTCATCTGGTGGTTCAGCTACTGGACCAACTAATTCTTCTTTAACATTAAATATTATTAATGGTAGTTTTATGCCTTGGCTTTACCCAGGCAACATACCTATATTAACATATTATATGATTCCTGATGCTTCTCGTAATAGACCAACAGTATCAGGCATTTCAACTAATTATGTAGATGTAATTATTGATGGAGCTACGCAGCAACTTATTGTTGAAGACATTGTAATGAATGTTACGAATACAACAAATATTACTCCTGGCTGTAGTGGAGTATTTGATTCTATCAATCAAACAAAATGGGTTCTTGGCGATAAAATTACTAACCCACCAGTTGAAGATCTTTTTTATATTTTTAGTCAACAACCAGTAATCCAACCATGGTTTGGAATTTATCCTCAAAAAGCAATATTATCACAAGCAAATGGTAATCATACTAGTTTGCAAGCATATAGTGGTCCAATTGGTGGTTCAGATCCAGTTGTCGCAAATATAACCACAACAACAAGCTCATATAATATGACTGCTGGAACTCGTTCTATGTATCCCGTATATTACCAAGAATTTTTTTATCTTCCAGAAGCTTTTACTTCTACAACTACTCATTCATATGGCGTAGCTAAAGTATCAGATTATTCTCAAACTGGCAATACAATTACTGCTGATATCATTGCTAATAATTCTGGAACATACCCTAATGTATCTTTTACTTCTGATATTTATCCCATTTATGACAATACTATAAATCAAGGAAGTACTCAATCTATTAATGGAATTGGTATTAGACAAAATGTTCATAATATAACTCCAACTGGAACAACCAACACTGGAAGTGGCACTAGCAAAACAGTTGCATGTATATATGCAAATAATTCTTATCTTGGTAAAAAAGTTTCTGCAACTGGAATACCTTCAAATACAAGAATTACATCTGTTATCCCAAATGTAAGTTTTACAATGAATAATGCTGCAACTGCAACTGGATCAAGAACATTAACAATTACCGATTTTATTATTACACCAACAATAAATACTGGCGACCTTATTTTTGGTTTGCAATATTATATAGATAGTGATGTTGTAGCTGTTGATAACCTTATTCAACAACAAAGGCTTGTTGGAGTTAGCACAATGACTCATTTTGCAAAAGAAACTTATTATCTTGTTAATTTAGTTGTTGTTCTTAGTTCTAGCACTGATTTTTCTACTGCGAATGCCAATATAAATACCCAAATTGGAAATTATCTTAATAGTTTGCCATTTGGGGAATCAATACAAGTATCAACAATTACCAGGATTGCTTTATCTACAAGTGGAGTTCTTAACGCTAGATTAGCTACATTTTCTGATAATAGTGGATATTATGGTATACAAGAAGTTACTCCATATACATATTATGATTCTATCCAAGAAATTACACAAAATGGAGCTTCATCTGTAGATTACAGAGATATTATTGTTAAAAACTCTTATACAAAAGATGTTCAACTTGGTAGCGATGATTTGCCTGCTTTGTTTAGAGTTAACTTATACACAAGAAGCCAAAGTGATTTCTAATGGCAGCTAATGTAATTCCTTATGTTCTTGATAGAAATTTTTTAGAAAAAGTAAGAAATTTCCCAGAAGAAATTTATAATTTTGATCCGACAGATAATCTTTATTATCTCATGCATATATTATTAGGAGATGCTGGTACTGGACAGCTTTCATTAGTACAAACTACTGCCAGCACTACTCAAAATCTTCGTGGCATTGAATTTAGCGATCTAGACGATACCGTAGGAAATATATTAAATGCATCTAGAATTTCTAGTGAACAATATGGCATTAACGCCAACCCTTTTATAGAACAATTACAAAATAATGATTGGGATACTATTAACTATGCAGATAGTTCTTATCGTGAACGGTTGTCGTTAGCATTAACAGCAATTAATTTAGGTGGCACAGTCCTTGGGTTAACATTACTTGCAGAAGCAATATTAAATTGTAAAGTAAGAGTTCTTGAACAATGGAAATACCCAAACTTAATTGGCTATTGGTTTACTAATTCACCAACAGAATTTTCTATAGTTGCATTAACTGATGGAGCATTAACACAAGACCAAATATCTTCCGTAGTAGATATGGTGGAATTTTTGCGACCTGGAAATTCTATTGTAAATGTAAAATCATTATCTTCAACTTATGAAACTTGTGTAACTGGAAATGTTAATCAAATTGTTGCTGATAGCGAATGGTTTGAATTTGATAAAATTGTTAGCGTTGGGAATAAGACTCCGATAAATAAAAGTGGCATAAAAGATTTGCCTACGCAATACTGGATAAACCCATCTATGCCTGTTGCAGCTCCAATTTTTGCTCATAGATCTGCATCTGAAGAAAGCATTGATCTTATTTCTAATATAGCTAATGTTACTGCTATTGTTTATCCACAACCAAATGATCTAACTATATCAAATACAACTATACCAAGTAATGCTCAAAGAACAGTATCTGGTGGAGTAACTTATGGTCCATGGAATTTAATAGAACTAGCTGATAGCCCTGATAACCCATCAGGTCCAAAATATCCTGGTGATCCAGGTCATTGGAATACATTTACAACAAATTATACAGGATCAAATGCTCTTGTTAGCTCATTGCTTACAATACCAGTTACAACTACAACAGGTTTACCAACAACTAATGGTGTAGGTTCAATTGTGCTTAATAATGGGAGTTCAGCATCATTTACTTATTCTGGAATTTCTGGAAATAATTTAACTGGCTGTGTTATCAACACAAATCAAGCTTCAATTATATCAGCAAATGCTAAATTAACTATAACCATAGGATATAACTATGAATGGGCTAGTCAATCTGCATACATATATTATTTAACTAAAATGGTTACTCGTCTTAATGGTCAATTTAATAGTGATAAAAGCCAATATAGATTCCCATCTTCTAATAATTATGAAGTTATAAACCCAATATCCCCACAACAAATTGTTACACCAGCACCATTTAGAGTTGTTGGTAGTGTTTATGGAGCATTATAATGCCTAATATACCTTATGGTAACCCACTAAAATTTTATGTTGACCCAACAACGCCACCAGGTATGTCAGTTAATGGTATAAGCATTAACAAATCTTATGGTTATGTTGGGGTGATCGATTCATTAAATTCTCAATCAGTATTATATTCTTCACCTCAAAGTACTCAAATAATCCCTAGTGTCACAACAAGATTGCCTAATGGTAAAAATAATAATTCACAACAAAAATATTGGGAATCTCCATATGATTCATTAGGTTCAAAAGATATTACAGCTGTACAAATTAATCTTAAAGTCCCATCAACAAGTGATATAACATTTTTTAATCATCTTTCATTTGATTTTGCTGATGTTCCTGCGAACTGGAGTATTTATTACTTAGACCCTATCACTGGGATTATAAAACAATTAACTAATTCTGATGGGTATTCAGTTGGTGGAACGACGATTGGTTTGCAAGGATATAAAAACGGTAATAAACTTGGTTGGGTGCATATTGAAGTTGACACTCAGCCAATCGGTTCTACTCTTATTGAGCTACGTTTTGATAGAAATGTAAATTTGAATCTTAGACCACAAGAAGTTAATCCATTTGCTAATAATATTGGATATCCTTTCTTGCTTAAAAATTTTAATTTAAAATTAAACGCTACAGGTTGGAACCAGGTTCCAGCTACTGCGAACATAATTACAAAAAATCAACTTGGTTTTACTGAAAATTATGTTATAACTCAAAAAGATTCTAGTCAAATTCAATTGCCTTCTAATAGGTCTAACGAGATTAGTGATAAATCAAAATATTGGAGATCAGAACCACAACCTGTTGGCGATGCTGTAGTAGATTTATATACTGATCTTGGTAGTGCACAAACAATAGATTCTATTTATTTAGACCCTCTTTATACTGGCATTCAATGTAATATTTATTATAGTAACGATACTGCTGTTAATGATGTTTTTTATTGTAGTAGAGCAAGTACCCAATTTACTCAACAAAATCAAGCAAACCCAATTACTTTTAATAGCATTGGCCAACAAACTTATGGCCCATTTTCTTCCAATGGTACTGGAGCAAATTTTCCTTCAACTGGATCAGCTGGATTAATAACACCAAATAAAATTAAATTTGATGGGTCAACAAGTTGGGCAATAGGATTTAAATATGCGCCAAATCCAAACATGCCTACTGGTTCTACTACATATACTTTGATAAATCAAAAAATAGGATTATCTTCTTCAATTAAAGTATATTATCAAAATACTTCTGGAAATGTAACTTTTAAAGCTTTAATTAATGGTTATTCAACTTTAACAGTTACCCCTACACCAATTACTTCTGCTACTGGTTGGGTATGGTATGGAATTATTATTTCATACGATACAACTAATGCCGATACACCTAAATCTTCCATTTATGTAGATAATCATACTGTTAATTATTCATCAGCTAGCTATACTGGTCCAATAGCTGATTATACAAACATTGCACAAGATGCCCCAATAACAATTGGTAATGATAATATTCCTACTGCAAATAATCCAGCTTATGGAACTATAAAAGATATCTGGATTCGGCAAGATACTTTAACCCCAGCAATAATTAACTCATATTTTACAAACCCAAGATTGTTTATTAATGCAAATGGACCAGCTAATACTTTGCGTGGGGATTATCGTGCTCTATTGATGAGTAGGTTAAACGAAAATTATTGTTATTATCTTCCTAGTGCAGAATATTATGAAGCAAAACAATGGACTCCTATTCCTTCAGATATTACTCTTCGAAAAGCTACATTTAGAGTACCTGTATTTAATGCTAGATATGTCAAATTAGAATTTACTAATCTTGCTGGTCGTGTTTATCCTCTTGCAGAAGGTGCTGTAAATAGAAAAACAAAATTTTTCCCAGATAATATAAAAAATTATTTTCAAACTTTAGAATCATATATTCAAAATCTAAAAACAAATAATTATGCTGCATTATCTACCAAAGGCACAAGTTCATTTAGCTTTATAACAAATGGATCAAACTTATCTCCAAATACTGCTTTTGGGTCTGCACAAAATCAACTTACTTCTCCGTTTACACAAGGAGAACTTAATAATAATTCTATTGGTTCTGGGTTTAATCCTGCTCCTAATGCAATGACTTCAATTATTGATCCAACGTCTAGTTTAGATAACCTTGAATATATTGATGGGACCCCAAATATTGGTAATACATCTCAACCAACATCTTTCTTAAAGCTTAGATTCCCACAATCAGGAACTCATACATATAAAGAAAAACTTATTATGCAAACGTGGAATAAAGCATATTTTGTTGGTCTAAAAGCTATAAACTTTTATAAAACAAATCAAGATCTTAAAGATGATTCTGAATATTATTATGATACTTGTAGTATTCAAGCTAACGCTGGCGGAAATGGAACAATTTTTTCAAATTCTGGAACAACTTTTACATACAACGGTAATTTTACACAACCTTATGGATATGTATCTAATGCTATAGGGAATACATTATCTACAGTTTCATTAGATTCATTTGATAATGTATCAAGTATACAACTTGCAACTGTTGCAAGTGATTGGTTGCCAGTTGCACCACTTGATCAAGCAATGCTATTAAATTCTAATACAAGTTATCTTGCTCAAGGTACTGGCACATTATCAGATGGAGTAACCCCTGCTAATGTAAACACCCCAAGTCAAATATCAACATTTAATTTATCAACTGGCGTGTATTCATTTAACCCAATAACACCTGGTCAAATTTATGGTACAGCTAACTTTAGTTCTTCTTTGCCATCAGGATTGTCAGGAAGTAATATTTTAGGATTACGTGCTTCTGCTGTAGCAAGGATATTTTTACCAGAAACAAATAATGGTACTTATGAATTGCGTTTATGGGGTTATAGCACAACAACAAGCTCTAACATATTGCTTTCAAGTAGATCTTTTAATGTACCGCTTCGAAGTTGGACAACATTACAAATACCATATTCAGTAAATGATTCTAGCATAACTAAACTTCAAACAGAAATTGTGCAAACCAATACAAGCACAGGGTTTAATGAAACGTTCTATCTAACAATGTTGTCTTCTTTTTATAATCCAATTGGTTGGTCATGGAGTATTGATGGAACAACCTGGTTCCCAATAACTACTGCAATTAACAACCCATATGCTTTTTCTACATTTAATTCACCAGCATCAAGTTTTAAAATACGTGCAAAAGCTTATGCTGTAGGTGTATATGTCAAAGCTTTGCTTATTAGACCAAGATACCAACAAAATCCTTATACGTCACAAGTTACAATTGATTATTTTTCTGATCCAAGAACAAATGAAGTTGGTTCAAAAGTAGCACCTGTAGACCACCCAATGTTCAAACTCAACAGTAATTACTACCCAGATGCTTTGTCATTGACAAATACTTCGATAAATTGGACTTACGGGTAGACAACCGCATCTGCCTTCCACTATACTTTGTGGTGGAGGTACAACAATGAAGAACACTGTGTTCGTTGAAGAGAGTAGGACGTTGAACGGCGTTCTTCGCTTCTCTTCCCTTAACGCTAATTTTGAACAGCTTCGCCCATTTTTGGATAAGTATGACTCGTTGATCAACAACGACAAGATTATTGCGTTCAATGACAAGATCCATGAGCTTGGTCTTGACCTTTCTTTCGAAGATGATGCCCAGGAGCGTTACAACATGCTTCATGACGCTGCCTCTATTCCGTTTGAGGTTGATAGTCCATTCTTGGAGAACAACAGCCTCTTTGGGTTTCAGAACACTGGTTTGAATATTATCTGGAGCGCATTGCAGAATAACCAGCCTAGGGTTCTCGTCCAGTGGGATACTGGTGCCGGTAAGACGCTGTGTAGTTGCCTGATTGCTCAGAAGTTGTTCACTGAAGATAAGATCGATATGGTGCTTGTCTTCTGTAAGCGTGGTCCTAAGCGTATCGATTGGCGTGATGAGTTTGTTCGCATGACCAATCTTTCTGTTGACGCTATCGGTGATTGGACCAGAAAGAAGCGCCATAGTTTCTATGAGAACTTTGATTCTCAGGTTCTCATTCTGAACTACGAGAAGGTTCGTGATGCCACGATGAAGTCAAATGGTCGTGGTAAGAAAAAAACTGAGGATTGGAGCCGTACTGATCTTCTTCAGATTATGGAGATGATTAAGGGTAAGCGTGTCCTTATTGTCATCGATGAGGCCCAGAAGCTCAACACTGATCTTAACTTGCTCTCTAGTGGCTTTATTAAGCTCCTGGAGGGCACAGAAACTACAATGTGCCTTGGACTTACCGCTACGCCTTATAAGACCTCTCCGCTCAATATCTATAATATTTTTAATGTTCTGGTGCCCGATCTTAATGGCATCTCTGATATGACTCAAAAGCAGTTTATGTATGAGTACGGCAAAGAGTTTAATATTTTTAAGACAAAGTGGTCCGAGACTATCTCTGTAAAAGCGTGGAACCAGGCTAAGCTTCCTGCTCTGGGCAAAAGGCATGAGAAGTGGACTCATATTGCTATGAAGAGTGATCCTGATATTGCTCGTCAGTTCCCTGAGTCTATTGCTAAGAAAATTCCTTTTGAGCTTTCTTCGTTTGAATCTGAGATCTATGAGTATGCTGAAGAGCTTGTAAAGAAGTCTTATAATCCCTCTATGGGTGGTGCAGCTTGGGGTATGGTTGATTTTCTTAGGGTTTTGTGTAATACTCCTGAGGCTATGTATCATTCTGAGAGTTTTATTGCTAAGGAACTTGTAGATAATTTTGGTACTAGTTACCGTACCGAAGATTCTTCCAAGTATCAGGTCATCGAAGCTTCTCTTGATACTCTGATGGAGTCTGATGAGAAGGTTGTCCTATTCACTTACTGGACCCATAACACTTTGTTCCCATACCTTAGGGCACTAAAAGATAAGTTTGGCAAGAATATCCCTATCTATGCTATCTGGGGTGTTGGTATGTCTGATGATGAGCAGCAGGCTGCTATCAAAGCATTCAATAACCATAAGGGAGCTGCCATCTTTTTGTCTTCAGATGCTGGCCAGGAAGGTCTTAACCTTTATGCTCCATACCTTTGGCATATTGAGGTTCCTCGGTCTTATTCTGAGTACAAGCAGAGGAAGGATAGGATTAACAGGGGAGATTCTATCTCTAAGGGGATTACCCATACTTGGGTATATCGTCCAATTGCTTATAATACAATTGAAGAAAGGACTGACCAAAAGGTTCTTCTTCGTAGGTCTGAAGCAGAAGCTATTCGTGGAGTTATCGATGAAAATGTTTCTTTGACTGAAGAGATTACTGTTCAAAATCTTCTGTTTGGCTGATGTAGAACAGAATTAAGAACCTAGTTATACTTAAGCAGATTGTTTATCATTCATTCATTCATTCATCTTATTTATCATCTTATATTCTTTGATGATCATTTATCAAGATTAGAGATGTTTAACATGTTATTGCAGCTACTTCCTTAATTACACCATGGTTTTTGTAACCTGTCTATGCTCTTCAGAAAGTTTTTTAAGTTTTTCCAGAAATTTGTAAATTTATGTCAGAATCGATGTAGTATGTATACAGAAAAGAATTGATCGGAGGTATCTTATGGACTAACACTTGTTTTTATTGGACTAATGTTAGGAGAGAACACTGAGACTTGTTTTTGCTAAGGCAACCATTCTTGTAGTTTTCGTAGTAATAGTTCTTCTTGGACTAACTACTACAGGAGTGGCCAACAACCCAAAACAGAATGTCAAAGAAAATTCTATTGTAATAGTGAAGCAAAAAAAGGAAGCTTCACGTAATATGTTGATGATGCACCAGGTAGTTAGAGAAACAACAACTACCACTAGTACTACAATTGTGCCATCTACAACAACGACAGTAGTAACAACAACTACAGCACCATCTGTTAATGTTGTGAATGATAATTCCATAGTTACCGATGCAGATAGAGCAGCTTGGCAAAAAGTTGCAATTTGTGAAGAAGGTGGTGATTGGAGTTTTCAAGGAAGTGTATACTCTGGTGGTCTTGGTATGCTAAACTCTACTTGGGTAGCATACGGAGGTTTGGAGTTTGCACCTAATGCTGGGTTAGCTACAATTGACCAGCAAATTATAGTTGCTAAGCGCATACAAACTAACCCACCTGATCAAAATGGTTGTTCAGGATCATGGTAAGGAGTGATAAGATATGAAAATAGAAGAGAAGATCTACAATTACATTAAGTCAGATCAAATAAAATCAACATTGATCGGCAAAGTGATCTCTATATCTCACAATGGCAGAGATGATGAAGAAAGAGATATTGTTGAATTTAGTAAATGGATGGCGAAATTTATTGATAGCGTCGAAGATTTTGCTAAAACTTCAATTAATTAAAAAAAGTTAGTAGCAAGTGTTTTTGGTTCCCACTTGTTACTAGGTAACCTGGTCCATCTCAGGTTGCCATAGTGGGGGAGAGGTTGAGTTGAGCTAAAAAAAGTTCCTCAACTTCTCTCCCAACTTTTAAATTTTTTGCAAAAAAAGTGGTATAGTACAAACAATCAAAAAAACAATAATGATCTATTGAAAGAGGCAAAAGATGAGTAAGAAAGTTTGGAACGCAGAGATGTTCAAAGCAAAGAATGAGCTTCGCAAGCATTATAGGCAGAAGGACAATAGATCATATGTACAGGGTCGTATCGACCGCAAAAATCTTTCTATTAATGGTTGCTTTGGCACTGAGGATGTAAAAAATTATAATGCACTTGCGATTGGCACTTCTGGGTACAGGGGTTAATTGTGAAATTTATTTTTATTCCATATATTTTGTTAAATATTGTCGTGATCATTGAACTAGCTGCTATACTGTATGTTACCAGCAAGAACCAAGCTGGCGATGTAGTAAAGAAAGAAGTAAATAAACCGAAGAAACAAGAAACTTTTAACGGTTTCTATGTTGATCGGTAAATATTTTTGTGATGTAATTCAAACTCAAATTCGAAAAAGATATGTACAACAAAACAAAGTTTGAGTTTGAGAGGTTTTAATGAGAAAAACTAAATCTGTAGAATGGACTTGCGAATTAGAGGGTTGTAATAATAAATTCAAAAGGTACCCATCACAAATTAAAAAAAGTATTAAGCGTTTTTGTTCACAAGAATGCTCAGCCTATGGAACGTATGACAATAGAATAGCTACGCTTAAAATTAAAAATAGTAAAAATCAATGGAAACATTGTTCTAACTGTAATGACAAGTTTAGTGGAATTAGAGAATTGTGTGTTAAGTGTAGAAGTCATGAAAAACAATGCAACCTTTTAGGCATAACAATTAGTGATTATAAATTATTGTTAGAAAAACAAAATGGAAGTTGTGCAATATGTGATCTAGAATGCTCAACAGGTAGAAGGCTAGCCATTGATCATGATCACAAAACTGGTAAAGTAAGAGGGTTATTATGTTATAGTTGTAACATTAAATTAGGTTGGTACCAAAAAAAAGAACAAAGAATACAAAGATATCTCAAGCCCTTGTAGCTCAGTTGGTAGAGCAGCAGACTTTTAATCTGAAGCGCATCCGTTCGAACCGGATCGGGGGCACTAGTAATAGCAAGTGGAAGAAAAAGAAAAAAATAGTAAACAAGCTCCCATCGTCTAGCCTGGTCCAGGACGCCAGTTTTTCACACTGGTAACATCGGTTCAAATCCGATTGGGAGTACGAGATTCTTATAGTGTAAACAGAGATCTTTCGGGGATCGTCCAACGGCAGGACAACAGACTTTGAATCTGTGAATGGTGGTTCGAATCCATCTCCCCGAGCCATTGCGAACGTAGTGTTTATATAAAAAGTAGAAAGAAAAGATTATGTGGAGTGTCTATTTTGTTCATCTTCTTTTTGAAGGTTGTGCAGCAGTAGGTGGTTATTATGCAAGAGCATTTTGTAAGCATAGGTGGCACAGAATTGCAGTAGCTGTAACATGGTCAATGGTTACCACATTTGTATTAGTTCAAATTGTTGGATAGAAAGAGATAAAAATGGAAAATGGATTACCAAAATTATTTACTAAAGCAGAAATTGCTAATCGTTTAAATATTTCTGAGAGACAATTAACTAAGATAGTATCTGATGGAAAAATTGGATATCACAAAGTTGGTGTAAAAAAAGTTTTTACAGAAATTCAAGTTCAAGAATATATCCAAAGCGTTTATATACAACCAAATAATATTTAATAAATAGATACATACCCTAGTGGTGGAATGGGATACACAGGACACTTAAAATGTCCCGCCGAAAGGATTGTGGGTTCGAGTCCCACCTAGGGTACGTAAGCCTCTGTGATGGAATTGGCAGACATGCTAGACTTAGAATCTAGTGCTATAATGGCGTAAGGGTTCGAGTCCCTTCGGAGGCACAAAAAAATATTTGCAAAAATGCTTGAAATTTAAAACCAGTCGTATATAATACTAAGTGTTGCGGTATGGTATCCGCAATTAGAATGCAGCTATATAGCTAACCAACTTGAAGCTGATAACATTCGAAGAAATGGCGAAAGTCGGCATACGAGACTTGACAGGGTGAGAGTACCCATTATTTTTTAAGGAGAAAACATGCCATTCAGTGAACGCACAGGAGATATGTTTGCAGATAAGAGTCTTGATGCTCTTGCTCATGGCGTAAATATCAGGGGAGTTATGGGAGGAATTGCTGGAACATTTGCAGCAAAGTACCCTGACATGAGAGATCATTACCAAGAGCTTTGTTCGCAGAATGGATTAAAACCAGGTAATATTCTTCCATGGAAGGAAGAAGGAAAACCAACTGTATATAATCTTGCTACCCAAGTTGAGCCTGGAGCTGATGCAAGATATGATCTTATTGATAAGTCAGTCAAGAAAATGCTTTCTCATGCTGAGACTTATGGAGTCCAAAATATTGGTATCCCACAGATTGGTTGTGGCATTGGTGGATTAGGATGGCGACAAGTAAGAAAAATTATTAAGAAACATGCGGATAATTCCCCAGTAAACGTGGTAGCATATACTTATGCACCACCACCACAGCGTCAAGCAAGTAATGTTTGGTATAACCAATAATGACAGTTCCAACCGAAGCAGAAGTTCGTTGGGCAGCTGTAATAATGCTGGGGTTATCAAATACTCCAGCTACTACAAAAGAAATTGAAGCTTTTGCAAAAGATCCACAAAATAATAGTAGATGGATAAAAGCAATAATTGCAAAAGCAATGCCACAAACAGGTGGAGGAAATGAAAATGCTTATACTAAAGCATTAAACATTCTTACTGATTATGGCATAGATTGTTATAGACAACCAAGGTAGAAAAAATGGCACAAGGAACATATATTGGTCAAGCACAGATCAATATGCAAACAACATCTGAAAATGACAATTATAAAGTCGGTGATGTGGTAGTATGGAAATCAACAGGAGTTGGAAGGTACCTTGTTGAAGGGTTCGAAGACAATAAAGTTATTCTCAGCCCTATCGGAAAACATGTTTGGCGTCCAAATCAAGAATGGTTTGTTAAAGAAGAATTGCCAGAGCTAGAAGAAGAAAGTATCAAGCCTTCGTAGCTCAATTGGACAGAGCAAGTAGCTTCTACCTACTAGGTTGGGGATTCGAGTTCCTCCGAAGGCACTATTGTTTAGTCAAAAAGCAAAGGAGTAAATATGAATCTTATTATATGCCCATGTTCAGCACATGGTATTGAAGTAAACACATATGATGATGGGATTAGATCATTAACAATTTGGTCACCAAAATATTCTAAACCATGGGGAAGATTTCGTTGGATTTTTTACATTCTGTTCCATGGGTACTATAATGATAATGAAGTATTGTTGCGAGATGAAGAGTTAAAGCAGTTTATCGATGCTCTTAATGAAGAGCCTATTTAGAAAGTAGAACACGGTGCAAACTTTTTTGCCCTATAGTAGTTATGCCAAATCAGCTCAAGTTCTTGATATGCGTAGACTTGGAAAGCAAAGAGTAGAAACACTTCAAATCCTTAATGCGCTAACTGACCCAGGTTATGGTTGGCAAAACCACCCAGCTGTTAATATGTGGCGTGGATATGAATTTGAACTTATTGAGTATGGCATTGCCATTTGCAACGAGTGGATCTCTCGTGGGTACAAAGATACATGTCTGGGAAAAATTACAGAAAAAATTGATAATATCCCAGAAGATAGTGTAGACTTCCCACCATGGATCGGTTCAATGGATTTTCATCTTAGCCATCAAAGCAATTTGCTTCGCAAAGATCCTGCGTACTACAATCAGTATTTCAACAACGTGTCAGATGATCTAGAATACGTTTGGCCATAAAGGAGTAACATGAGTGATATTAATGAGTGTGAGTATTGTGATAATGTTTATGCAGAGAAGCGATATGATTTTTATGATATGATTGCTTGTGATAGCTGCTATGATAAGCATGTCGCAAAGGATAAGGCATACATGAGGTATGTTGATAAGAAGAATACGATTTGCACTATAAGCATCCAAGACATTCTTCTAGAGAAGTATGCATTTGAGCGGTAGATATAAGAAGATTAGAAATTTTAATTAATCTAGGCCCTGTAGCTCAGAGGAAGAGCGCTTGCTTGTCACGCAAGAGGTCGGGGTATCGTAATCCCTCAGGGTCGCTATAAAATAGAATAAGCTCGTTTGGCGCAGTGGTAGCGCAATTCGTTTACACCGAAAAGGTCGGGGGTTCGAATCCCTCAACGAGCACTCGGGAGTAGTTTAAAACTTTAGTGGCATACTAGTTAAGCCCACTTTAGTAAAATGCCAAAATGTTAAATAATTTCCGGTTGGCGATGTGGGTGAAAGTCCCACCTCCCTGGTTCGCAATAAAAAAATAAAAAAATCTGCAAAAAGTGACACATCAGCTTGCAGAGCGTGTATAGTTAATATTAGTAAGCAATACAAACCAAACAAACAAGGAGTAAGTAAAATGAGTAACGTTGAGATCAAGGACCTGGGTTCCATCTCCATCGATGACCTGCGTGAGAAGCTGATTGCTTCTGGTATCGAGTGGGCCAAGGACCTGACCCCAAAGGTTGAGGGTACGACTCGCATTGAGACTCGTCGTTCATGGGAGATGGATGGTCGTGAGGCCACTGACGATGAGATTGACCTGTTCGTTGAGATGCCGTTCATCCTCGGCTCTTCCATCAGCCCTATGGAGCCTCGTGAGGTCACCCAGTCTGAGATTGATGACATTGCCTTGGAGTTGACTTCGGTGAACAAGACCAAGGACATTTTGGAAGGTCGTGTTGCCAAGATCCGCTCCACCTGTTTCGATGCTTTCAACTTCATGGCTGCACAGGACAACGCTGCGGAGCCTGAGTTTACTCCTAGCGTCTTCATGTCGGAGAAGCATGGTGTCAAGCTCTGCCGTGAGATCACTGGTGGTAAGCCTTTTGTTGACATGGACTTGGCTCGTGAGGTCCTTGGTGACATGTTCGACAAGGTTGTGAACCGCATTGAGACTGTCAAAGTCATTACTGGTCCCGATGGTTCTACTGTCTCGGAAGAGGCGACTGTGGAGTTCGAGATCAATGAGAAGGCTTTGGAAGTCCAGGTTACGCTTGGGAACATCACCATCGATGACCTTGGCAAGATGACCAAGACCACTAAGAAGATTGCTAAGTTCATCACTAGGAAGGTCTAGTGATCCCCTCGGAGAGAGATCGGAGATTTACACAGTCAATGGCTGCTGCATTCTTTGATCTCTCTCCTGGGGCTTTCAGAATGAAAGAGAATGCTGGCTACTTTGTCAGTGTTGATGGAGAAGACCTTACGCCAGCAAGATCAATTGAAGATGATGTTCAAGAAGATTCTGGTAGCTACAAACACCGTAAGTATTCTTTGTACGACATACGAAGGATTGCTCATGCATTTAGAGCACAAGGCAAACTTTCGGATAGACAGCTCAAACTAATCATCCTTAGATTAGATGCATTTGCTGAACCTATTTTAAAATACAAGCGCAAAAAATATCATTCAAAATATAAGGGTAAAGATGGTAAGTAAAAATATTGCATTCGTTGGCGCACCAGGAGTAGATAAAACAATTCTGCAAATGAAGGCTGCTGATATACTTGATGGTGAATACCGTTATAGGGTTACTAATAGAATTGAAAAAAAAGTTATCGATTCTATTAATGAAAATCGTATTGACCTATCTCATTTTGATCAAGAAATTGATATTATATCTGCGTTTATTAGAAGAGCAGAAATACTTGCCGTTAACTCTGATTGTTCAGTTATTGCAGATGAATGGGTTCTTCAAGAGCTTGCTAATACAATGGTTAAGATGAATAACCTTCAGGAAAAACTTAAAACAGCAGCTCAAGTTCTTGGTCCTGATGGAAAACCTATTTTCACAGAAGACTATGGAAAATTTGTTATTATGCAAGCAACGTTCCAAGTTTTACTTAATCAAGTAGCCATTGAAAAAGATTTTTGGAATTTTTTGTATTATGTTCCCATCAATGAGCTAGACTATGATACAGTTGACGAAGAGGGAGTAAAGCCCAAGGATAGACTTCATCAGAAGGAAATCGACATAGCTTTACAAACTTTGATTGGACAACTAAAGTTAGATGTAGTAGTGTTACCAGTAGATACAGATGAGTCCTTCAAAATTCTTGAAGGCGAAAAGAGAAAGTGGACAGAGTAGATGATTACCCCATTTGCAACACCAGAGCTTATTCGTAGCCAAGAGCTATATCGAGCTAATGCAATTGTTGAGGCTGCGGAGCGAGATGGTAAGAACATCGCTGCTACTCTTCGTGAGTATGGCGTTTCATCTTCGATCATCAATGAGATCGGTCTTAAGCCTGTTGAGTATACTCCCAAGAGCAAGAAGGTCACGAACCAGGAGAAGTTGGAATCTTGGGCAAAGGATAATGTTGGTAACACAACTGTTGGTGGTCTTGAAATTGCTAAGGCAATTGGTGTCTCTTACCCCACTGCCAATAATTTTGTCCAGGCTCGCCCTGACATTTTTTTCAAGGTTAAGAAGGGTGAGTATGTCGTTAGAGATGCTGATGCTGAGCGCAAAGCTGCAAAGGAAGAGCGATAAAAGATACGCATAAGACTATCTTTGCGGATACTATCTAGGCGAATACTATCCAGGAAAATAGTATTGTTGTCTAATAGCATTTATACTTCACTACCGCACTGAAGTACGTTAAAAAATGAAGTTTAATCTACTATCATTAGAGATGAAGCGATGACGCTACAAAACGATTCAAAAATGAGCGATACCGTAACCATTACAATTAGCCGGTTGTTAGCTCATGAGTTAGCAACGTATTGGACACCAATTGATGATGACGATACACTAATTGAATTGTTTGATGCTTGCCGAGCAGCACTAGAGGGGGAGAAGTGATTGACCGAGACAAGGGATTATTACCGCCGATAGTCTCCACGACCATCACGCCTCTGGCACCGTTGCCGCGTCCACAGGTCACGACGAGCGGGGCTTTGTCTGCATCGGCACTTCGTTCTACCCCGATTTCGGGGGGTATTGCAGATGATGATACGGCCTGCAAGCACGGCTTCACCCCTGAGTGCACGTTCTGTTGGAACGAGCGCCGACGTCTCAATAATCAATGCACTGTTGACACGGCAGAACCGTATTTGCCGTGCAGCACTAGAGGGGGAGCGATGAATACAACACAAGGAGAGAACATGGACCTGTCCACCATCACTACTGACGATCTGCTGGCTGAGGTTGCCCGACGCATTGAAGGTCAGACCAAGCCCGAATCTGAGAACTGGCCGGTGGTGAACGGTTACGAAATCAAGCCGGGCGCAAACCTCAGGTACGCAGACCTCAGGGGCGCAGACCTCGGGCGCGCAGACCTCAGGGGCGCAGACCTCGGGCGCGCAGACCTCAGGGGCGTAGACCTCAGGGACGCATACCTCGGGCGCGCATGCCTCAGGCGCGCAGACCTCAGGGACGCAAACCTCGTGGGCGCAAACCTCAGTGGCGCATACCTCGTGGGCGCAAACCTCAGTGGCGCATACCTCAGGGACGCAAACCTCAGGGGCGCATACCTCGGGGGCGCAGACCTCAGGGACGCAAACCTCGGGTACGCAAACCTCATGGGCGCACGGGTGTCCGACACCACCATCATCGACCTGCCTGCTGGCTGGAAGATCGAGGACGGTCTGATTACAGCACTAGAGGGGGAGCGATGAGCCGAGCCGACACCATCACCATTACGATCAGCCGAGAGGATGCCGAGGCGATGGCAGACTTCTTTACAGATCCAAACGAGCGGTTCCTTCTGGGGCGGGNCGCATTGGCCTGTCAAGCAGCACTAGAAGCTCAGCATGAGTATGACAACTCAACCGAGTTGCAAGCACTACTGCGCCAAGCAGCATTAGAGGGGAAGCAATGAGTTATAAANCCCGACTGTGTAACATCTGGAAAACTCGTGAAGACGATGACACGGCAAAAGCGTATCGGAATAATAACGCTTTTGACACTGTGACCATCACAATCAGCCGTGAGGATGCCGAGTCATGGGCCAATCATGTTGGTGGTTTAGAAGAACCAACAGCTTTAGCAGGATGGGCTTTAGTGGATGCTTGTCGTACAGCATTAAAGGAAAAAATAATGACAAATAAAAATATAATTAATAATTCTTATGATGGTGATCTAGGACCAATTCTCAATCAAAACAACAGAAACAATACATCGATTGAGATTGATTTTTCTGGAGAAGAGCTAATGTCAATTGCTATTGAATGTAAAAACAAGAACATTACTTTTAATGAGTTTATTGATAGTGCCATTCGCAACTACTTATATAAGGAAGAGAATAAATAATTAATGACAAAAGGAGAATTTGTGTCTGATGTTCTTTTTAAGAAATCTGATACTTTATTGATCCTTGATGGTCATAACGTAGCTCTTCGTGCATACCATGCATTAGGTAAACAATCATTGTTACTTAAAACTAAATCTGGTGAAGGTACCTGGGGTGTATACGGATTTTTTACAACACTAGTTCATTTTATTAATCGTTATAACCCTGAAAAAATTGCCATAACATTTGATTGGGGTCAAAGCGAAAAAAGATTAGAAATGTTCCCTGAGTATAAAGCTCACAGGAAATCTAATATTCCTGAAGAAAACAATAAAAGACAAGAATCTAAACGTCAAGTAGAAGTTATTATTAATTTACTTGAAATATTTAATATACCTGTAATACGAGAACCAAATGTAGAAGCTGACGATATTATTGCCAAGATTGTTAATAATCATGAAGGCAAAACTGTTATAGTTAGCAATGATCATGATTTAAGACAATTAATATCTGATAGAACAATTGTAATTAAACCATCTATTGGTATTAAAAGTGAAGACATATTTGATCGACAAAAAATACTTGATTATTATGGCATAGAACCACATAGACTCCCAGAAATATGGGCACTAACAGGAGATACTTCTGACAATATACCTGGAGTTCCAGGTATTGGTGATAAGACAGCTATTGATATGGTTAAAAAATATGGTTCATTAAATGATATAATGCAAAGCAATGAAAAAAAAATTGAAGGGTATAAATCTGCCATTGAGCTTGCTTATAAATTGATATGCATAAATGGATCATATTCAAAAGTTGAAATACCTAACTTAACATTCGATCCAATTGAACCAGGACAACCTGGAGCTGATGTTGCTCTTACTTTCTTAGAAAACCTTGAATTCAATAGTATAAAATCTAAATGGATAACAGGAACACTTTGGGAAGGCAATGAATTAAGCATTGGTCGTTTATTTAGAGGAATAAAAAAAGATGGTGGATCTTGAAAAGCTTATACTTGATATAAAAAGTTATATAAGCAAGTATTCTTTAGATAATAACCTTTTTAACAATCTTATAATAAAATTATATTACATTCATTATGAAATGAATGTCACGTATAGTAATTTTTGTGATAGCAAAATCATAAAAACTTGGAAAGACATTCCATTGCTGCCAATAAGTGCGTATGAGGCAGATACCCCTGTTGAGCTATCTATGCCAACAGAAATGCCTTTCCCAGGTATATTATTCAAAGACAATAAAATATCCCATTACATAAGGGATACTGAGCTATATAAATTTAACATTGTTAATTCATTCCCAAGATTTGTTTTAGATGAAGACAATTTAGTTCCTTGGATAAACTTTATAGGAATGGTGAAAAACAACAATAGCTCATCAAGATATGTAATTGAGTATCTTTCAGAAGTATTTCATGGCCATATAATTAATAACCCAAATAAAATTTTTGATAATATTCAAGAAACTTATGGAGATGAAGTCACAATAAGCATTCCAGCTGTAATTCTAGCAAATCAATTTAATTATCAAGATATAATAAAAATGAGTTATCTAAAGAATGAAGAAAATAATTCTTTTGCTAAACTCAATCTTGGTTCTAAAGTGGTGCAGATAGAAGAAGACATAATAAACAATTCTATGACAATTAGCAATAACCTTATGGATTTGTTTGAAGTAAACCAGATAACAAAAATGTTAATCACCCCAGGGATAACATCCCCAATGTATTCAATAATTAAAAAAACAAATATTCAATCATGTATTGATAAAAATATCGAAATTGAACCTGAATATTTTTCAAGCCCGTGGATGAAGTCTAGAATTATAGATATTGATACTGGAAATGATGTATTACCAGGAAACTGTGGTAGAATAGCTTTATACGATTTATCAAATTTATGGTCGTGCCCTTTTGTCTTAACAAATTATATTGGAAAAATTGGTCCAAAAGGTGGACTAGTATTTAATACTACAGCATTGGAGAATAATCAATAGATGAATTCAAATTATATAATTGATCCATCTGATTCCATTGCAGAGCTGTGTGATGAAAAAGGCTCATTCTTAGAAGATAATTATTATCTTTCAATGTCTCATTATGAAGTCCCAGAAAGTTATTGGAACAAAGTAAAAAACGCAAAACAATCAGATAGAAAAATTGTAATCATTGGTTCACATGAAACCCCAATGATGATAACCAAAACTGCATTTATGGCATATACGTTAGCAAAACCTGAAAAATTAACTGTAAAAGTGCCTGATGCAGATGAAGCAATATTGTTAAATGAAATGTTTAATCAAAATAAACAATATGCTGATTGTGATTATTCTGTATACCATAGTAAGGAACAAGAGCTTGCATCTAATGGAGCATGGTTACGTGACATAGAGAATGCTACAGACGTTATTGTTTATGGTAGTTTAGATACACTTTCTTTCTTTAATATGAAATCTATTGATAAACAAAATATTTATATTCACAAACCTAAATTTAGTTTTGGTATTGTAACAAGTGAATGCTTAGAAAATGAAGACAATTTAGCAGGTTTAGCTGGAGATTTTTTGTCTTTTTTTGGAGAAGGTGTATTAGCTCCCAGTTTTTATGCAATATTAGGTAAATTAAAGAAGTACCAAACAGATTATATAATTGATTGCATGAAGAGTGAAGAAGATATGATTAAAGAATATAGGTCAAAATTACCATTATCAAAAAAATCATTGCTTATGTTAGAAAAAACTTTTAGCAGCTATACCGAAAACAATATACAAGAATCAAAAATTGATTATATTAATTTTTTTGGTCCGTTGTTTGGGGACATAAGATTAGTAAACTTAGAAAGTGAAGATCAAATAAAAAATTTTGTTCTGCAACACTCTGATTTTATAAGTACAATAGCCCTAGAAGAAAATACAATGGGAGATATGGTAGCTGGTTGGGACATAGAAATACCCAGGTACTGTGATATTGGTTCTATGCATTTTCCGTATTTTTATGAACCATTTGATGATATTGATGATCTAGAAATATACAAAAACAGTGTAGGTTTGTCATAATTGCCTGTATACTAGAGAGTAGTCACAAAAAATAAAAGGAGTAAATAAAAGATAACGTATGGGTGCATTCACAGATTTTCAAACAGCAATTTATAAGATGCTGGAAGCTATACCAGGAGAAAATATTAATAGACCTGGGTTAAGTAGCACTCCAGAAAAAGTTGCAAAGTTTTTTTTAAACGAAGCTATTCATGGCTATACACAAAATGTAAATAATATTATATCTCATGCAATATATGATTCTGATAACAATGATATGCTTGTCATGAGTGAAATCCCTTTTTATAGTATGTGTGAGCATCATCTTATCCCATTCTTTGGTACAGTAGATATTGGATATGTGCCCAGAGATGGAAAAATTCTTGATAATTCTAAATTTGGTAGGATTGTAGATGTATACTCTAAGAGACTACAAACACAAGAATCAATGACTACACAGATAGCTGATTCATTGTATGGTAGTATCTTGTTACCAAGTAGTGTCGTTGTAAGAACAACAGCAAACAACCTCTGCGTTGCGATGAGAGGGTCAAAAAAACAAAATACAACTATGATTACACAAAAGTTTAATGGTAAAATTAAAGATAACGTACTCTTAAAACAAGAGTGGAACAGTCTAATTAAGTAAAAGGGAAAAGTATGAATGATATTAAGAATTTAGCACAATCTGGTAGCTCAATGTTTGAAAGAAACATTGCTATTAAGGCAAGTAAAGAGCAAGAAGTACAGATTACAACCCCGATTGACAATTATCTTGGGTTTATTTGTGGCCTGGATGAGAATTGGCTTCAGCTTTGTGGCAAAAGTGAGGATGAGTACGATAAGGGTAAGGATTGGGAACTTGTTCTTCTAAACCGTGGTACTCTTGTATCAGTACACCCAACTGGAGCTACAAGCAATGACCTTGATGATTCAATTAAGGAGTACGTTCAAAGAAAAATCCATAACTTTTCAGTAGTAAGCAAGTCATTCTTAGAGAAGAAGCGGTAAAATGGAAAGAAAACAGCTTGATGTACCAATCAGAGATTTTGATAAGACTGGGTATGGAGAAGTAGAGTTTATCCTAAAAGCTGATAATGTAAAAAAAGTAGAAGTAGTGGTAGATGTTCCAGAAGATGAAATATCTAATGATCCACAAAATGGTTATGAGATGTTGTTATACTTCTGTAAGAGGTTTAATGAGGTCCATGGGTATGAGTACGTTCCGCTTTGGGATAAAGATATTAATATCTTTGATAACTTTAAGGTTCGTTATGGTGAACATGCTGTACCTATGATTAAGATGCTATTCGATGGAAAGAGTGGTAAGCTTGATATTGTAGATGGAGCAGTTACGCCAAGCGCATTCTCAAAAAACGCCAAATGGATACAAGATAAGCTTTATATTAGTGTGCAAGAATCAAATAAGAGTAATGAAAATAATAGTATCGAAGGGATGACTACAGGAAATGACTTCAGAAAGATGTTCACAGTGGCAAGGTGATTATTTAGATTTAAAAACTAAATTTATCTCTGATGACGTAAGCGATTTTCTCTCTGAGAAGATCCCACAGTATGATAAGATTTCAAAACGGGGTTGCCCTACTTGTGATGGACCTAATAAGGCTGACAATTGTGGAGATTGTGCAAAGCAGCTTCAACTCTATAAGCATTATTTGACAGCTGGCATTGGTGTTGCGTATCAGCGTCTAGACTGGGATGATTACCATGGCTACCCTGGCATTCTAGATGCTTCCATTGGGTACCTTACTAAGCATAAAAGTATGGTTAAGGCAGGAATTGGTATGCTATTCCATGGTGAATATGGTACTGGCAAAACATTGATTTCTGTTCTTATGGCGAAAGAGCTAGTAAAGCTCGGGTATAGTGTATACTTTGCCACATTTTCTCAGATGGTTGATGAGTTTACCCGTGGATGGGGTAATGTAGATGATAAGATACGTTTTGAGAACAACGTTGTGAAGAGCGATATTTTTTTTCTTGATGACCTGGGTAAGGAATTCAAGGCAAAAAATAATCTTTCAGAATCTACATTTGATCATGTGTTGAGACAAAGAGTTCTTGATTCTAGACCAACTTTTATAACGACTAATATGAATCTTGTTGAGTTGAAGTCTGGTTATGGTTCTGCTATCTTTAGTCTTCTTACTGAGAAAATGATAGCTGAGCATTTTGTTGGTAAGGATTACCGCCCAATTGCCAATGCAAGAGCATTGAATGAGATTAATGATTCTATCAGTAGGAGTATTAAGTAATGAACCTTGAACATTCTTTTGTTGTTCATTTTATTAAGATTGAGTCTGTAGCCAAGTTCTGGGACCTTGGTGTACGTAGTTGCCATTTTTTTGATGATGGCGTTAAGGAGTTGTTTGATTACACCATTGATTATTACACTAGGTCTGAGCTGACTAAGACTGTTACCAAAGAATTGCTTGTAGCAAAGTTCCCTGACTGGTTTGAAATGAATGCTTGGCCAGAGGAAGAGTATGTTCCTGAGGTCATTACTGAGGAACTTCTTAACAAGTATCGTCGTATCCGTGTTGAACAGGCTTTGATTAGTTCATCTAGTAGCCTTATGGATGATCCTGATGCTTCTATTCGGCAAGCACTTTCTAGCCTTAATGCTATCCAGAGTGACACAAGCACTAGAGAGCGCATGGAGCTATACGGTGCTGGTTTTGATCGTCGTATCAACCATTATATTGATAGCAATTATGAGAATATGACTCGTAAGCGTGGAGCATATTTTGGCTGGGACGCCATTGATGAGCATATGTATGGCATCCAGCCTTCTGAGCTTGCTGTAGTTGTTGGTTGGACAAATATCGGTAAGTCTTGGGTTGGTTCTAAAATCGCTCTAGAGGCTGCTAAAAGAGGGACTAAGGTATATTTTGCATCCTTGGAGCTAAGCAAAGAGCTTACAATGATGCGTCTTGATTGCATTGTATCTGGTGTACCATTTGCTCGTTATGAGCGTGGCCAGCTTACAAAAGAAGAGATTGAGATGCTTAGACTGGCTCGTGAAGAAGTCCAAGGCTTTGGCGAGTTTCTTATGCTTGATACTCCTAAGCGCAGGGATGAGCGTACTGTTCTAGAGCTTTATTCTAGGGCAAAGCAGTGGGGCGCTGAGATGTTTGTTGGTGACCAGTTGAGTTGGCTTAGTTCTGCTAAAAATTATGGCACCAATGCAAATTTCCAGAGCCAGGAGATGGCAGAAGCTATTAATGAAGTTGCATCACTAACTAGAGAAATGAAAATGTCTTCTGTATGGTTGGCACAATTTAACCGTGAATCTAAGAAGTCTACTAATAAGCGTGGTGGTCTTGAGCACATTGGTTTGTCTTCTCAGATTGAACAAATTGTTGATTGGGCATTTGGTATTTCTGCAACTGACCAGATGAAGCAAAGTGAGAATTTGGTTATGGAAATCCTTAAGACTAGACGTTCAGATCTTAAGTCTTGGCTTATGGACTTTAACCTTAAGAACAGCACTAATCTTTCTGTTAATAGAGAATATGACGATGAGTAATACTAAAAATATTTTAATGGAACTTGCAAGCAATATAGATGCTGCTTCTGTTTTACAAGATCTTTGTGGTGTTAATGAGATCTATGAAAATGGTAATGAGCTTATCCATTCATGTCAACTACCGTTTGGTATCCATAAGAATGGTGACCAAAGCCCATCTGCTAGCCTAAATAAAGAAACACTTCTTTACAATTGTTTTTCTTGCGGTGGGGGTTCAATTATTTGGCTTTTGGAGAATGTTCTAGATATTAATGAAAAGCAAGCTGTCGCAAAATTAAAAGAGTATTCTCTTGGTTCTGTGTTAGACTATGAAAAGTTTATAGATAAGCTAAAGGAAAATTTATCTACAAGCACCCCAGTTAGTAAACTAGATATTCCTATTTATTCAGATACCATTCTTAACCCCTGGGTTCGTAGGACTAGTTACATGGATTCTAGGGAAATTACTCATGCTGTTCAAGATGAGATGAAAACAGGTGTAAGAGAATGTATTGAGGAATGGGTCAGACATAATGATGGATATCAACAGATAATTGTATCTAGAGCTATCATCCCACATTTTTTTAATGGCCAGCTTGTTGGATGGCAAGGTAGAAAACTTACTGAAGACCCTAGAGTTCCAAAGTATAAGAATTCTAAAAATTTTCCAAAAGCGTGGACTCTTTATAATTATGACAATGTTTGTAAAGATGAAGAGATTATTGTGGTAGAATCGCCTATGTCAGTTTTAAAGCTTAAATCTCTGGATATTACCAATGTTGTATCTACTTTCGGTGCAGGGGTATCTAATTATCAGATTCATTTGCTCAGGCAATTCCAGGAAATTTGTGTTTGGATGGATGGAGATGATGCAGGAAGAAGAGCTAGTTCATACCTAACCTCTTGTTTGTCTAAGACAAATATGGTTACGATTCTAGAAGAAGATGGTGAAGATCCAGCTTCTGTTGGTGATCCACTAGATTATTTGATGAATCAAAGAAAGAATGTATTACAATGGACTTTAAACCAAAAAGGATTAAAGGTATAGAGTACCCTTCATCATTATCTATAGTTTTAAAAGATAGAGAATATATAGCTGATGTAGAAGGATATTACCGATTACTTGGCTTCGACCCAAACGAAAAAAATTGGGGCAAGCATGAAATAAAATCAAAATTTAGAAAACTTGTTAAACGGCAAGGGCATAATAAAAAATTGATAGAAGCTCATAGGGTGCTTACTGGCGTAGAAAGAGTCCTTTATGACTCCCTTACATTAACTATCGAACGACTTATAGAAGAAATTTCTTCAAATAGGAAAGAAATAAAAAAACAAGTCGAATATCGTGATACAATACCTACATATACTTATTACGTAGATGAAGGATCAGAAGAAAATTATGAACTTGCAATGGAATGGATGCGAATAGCTTCATTATTTAACCATAGAGCTGGGATTGAAGAATCAGTTCGAATAGTTTTAAGTAAACAATTTAAAAAAAATAAATATAGTTGGGGAAATCTTATTTACGTTAACACAAAATATGCTCCATCACTTGATGCGTTAGCATATAACCTTCTTAAAAATACAAAAGACAATTGGTACATAGATTATTGTAAAATTGTCAGAAATTGATACAACCATCGTGTATACTATAGATGTAGGCCATAAGGCAAGCAAAAAAATAAAAGAAAGAAGAAAAAGATGATTAAGAGAGGCCGTGAGGCAATTAATGAGTCACTTGCAAGATCAAGTGGCGGTGGTAAGAATGATTACCCTGAAACTAAGTGGATCTCCTGGAAGTCTGGAGAGACAAAGACTGTCCGTTTCCTTACTGACATTGATGACATTCTTGTCGTATCTGTCCACAGTATGGTAGACACTCACGATGGCAAGAAGTCTAACTTTGTTTGCCGTTCAGTATTTGATGCTGCTTGTGAGCTTTGTGCTGCTGATGTATACAAGCGTGATTCTGGGTATGGCATTGCTGTTGTCCGTCAGGCTGTGTATGACGTTGTGGATGGTAACAATAAGATTGTTGGCTATGAGGATCAGGTAGTTGAGTATGACGCTGAAACTCCACAGGGCATTGTTCGACAGAAGAAGCCTGTAGTTGGCATTGTTAATCAGTCTATGCGTAATTTCTGGAACACGTTGACTCTTGTTCACGAGAAGTATGGTAGCCTTAAGGAATTCGACATGGAAATTGTTCGCCAGGGTGCGATGACTGATACTACTTATGTTTCATTCCCTCTCCCTGCAAAGCCCATTGATAACATTGATGAGCGTTACGAGAGCTATGTTCCTGATCTTGAAGGGTTCTTGACTCGCATTGGGTCTCAGGAGTATTATGACTCTCGTTTGCATGGTATTGTCGCTGATGATAATGGTAGCAAGTCAGCTTTTGCTTCACCCCCAATCCTCAACATTGAAGTTGATGATATCGATAAAGAGATGACCATGGCAGAGAAGCTTAAGGTAAGCTCTACAAGCTACTATAGCTGATAGTATATTGAGTTCGCTAAGTGGGGGTATCTTATTATTCCATATGGGTTTCTCTATTCCTATACTAGGTAGGATGCCCCCACAGCGTTAAGTATTGTTAGTTCAACAGGAAAGTAGTTATTATGACGGATAATCTCGTCAACCTGCATGTGCATTCAGAGCATTCTTTTCTGGATGGACTTAGCACGATCAACAGTATTGTTCAAAGAGCAGTAACACTTGGCCAGTCTTCTATTGCAATTACAGATCATGGTGAGTGTTCTGGGCATTTTAAGCTACAACGTGAAGCTGATAAGCATGGTATTAAACCTATTTTTGGTATGGAAGGGTATTTTACCGATAATAGATTTGAGAAGAATGGTAAAAAGGGTGAGTTCTATGATCATATGACCATTCTTGCGCTTAACCAGACTGGACTCAATAATCTATGGTCATTGTCTAGCGAAGCGTGGTTGGATGGATCTTATTATGGTGATCCCAGGTTTGATTGGGAGCTTCTGAAGAAGTATAGTGAAGGCCTAGCAATCACTGGTGGTTGCATGGGTGGTTGCATTGGCAAGTTCCTTAATGAGGAAAGTAGCCAACATTCATTTGAAAAAGCTTATGAGCGGATTGCTAGGTTCCAAAGTATTTTTAAGGAAAACTTTTTTCTGGAGATTCATTCATATTTGTCTGATGATAGCATCCGATGGAATAAGCAAGTTGTAAGAGCAGCAGATGAGCTTTCTGTACCTCTACTTGCTGTTAGTGACTCTCACTACACTAATCCTGAAGATTGGTATGCTCATGAAGTCATGACTGCAATTCAGATGGGTAAGACTATTAATGATGAAGATAGGTTCTCTTATGGACCTGATCAGCTTTATATCCCTTCTGAGGTAGATATGAAGAATAGGCTTTCTTATCTTCCAGAGAACGTTGTATCACAGGCTATTAGGAATACTAAGGATATATCTGATAAGTGTGATGTTCAGATCCGTGAAGCTAAGAGTATGCCAGTGTTTTTTGCTAGCAAAGAACAAGATGTAAGAAAACTTAATGATGCTGTAGAAGATGGGTTCAAGCGTAAGATTTTTGGCAAGGTGCCATTTGATATGCTACAAACTTATTTTGATCGTATTGAGTATGAGCTTGATATTATTATCAGTAAGGGATTCCCTGGTTACTTTCACATGGTTGCTGATGTTATTAAGTGGAGTAAGGAAGAGGGTATGCTTGTTGGTCCAAGTCGTGGTTCAGCTGGTGGATCTTTGCTTGCTTATTGCATGGATATTACTGAGATCGATCCTATCCCTGCTGGTCTTCTATTTGAGCGTTTCCTTGACCCTGGCCGTGATACAATGCCAGATATTGATATTGACTTCCCTAAGATTGAACGACAGATTGTTCGTGATCACCTTGAAGAGAAGTATGGCAAACTAAATATTACTAGCATTGCTACACTTAATACCCTTGGTGTGAAGCAGACTATCCGTGACCTTTGCCGTGGGCTTGCTATTAGCAGAGCAGATACAGATAAGATCTGTAAAATAGTTGAAGATAATTGGACTACTGCACATAATGGACCCGCTATTGATGCATGGGATAAGATATCTAAGGAATGTAAAAAAGATTTTAACCCTTGGAAGGAAAAGCATCCTGAGTTGTTTAACCTTATCCCTAAGTTGATTGATCATATTCGTCATTCTAGTGCACATGCTGCTGGAGTTGTAATTTCCAAAGAAGAGCTTATTGGCAAGCTTCCTCTTAGATTTAAGACTGGTGATGTACGGACGCAGTTCGAGAAAGATGACGTAGAGGCCCTAGGTTTCGTTAAGGTCGATGTTCTTGGTCTTCGTACACTATCTACCCTAATGGCTGCTTATAATTTGATTAAGCGTAATTATGGAGATGTTCTGCCTCATTTTTATGAGTGGCAACATGAGTGGGATAAATTTTACAAAGATGAGTCTGTCTGGGATATGCTTTGCAATGCTCATACAGTTGGTTGCTTTCAGATTGAAACAGGTAACCTAACGGCACTTATTAGAAGGTTCCAGCCTCGTAGCATTGATGATCTATCAGCTATGATTGCTGTTTGTCGCCCTGGTGTAACAAGAAGTATTGATGCAGAAACTGGTATGAATTTGTTAGAACTTTATCTTCAAAAGAAGAGTGGTGCTCGACCAGTTGTTTATAAGCACCCAAGTTTGAAGAAGGTACTTGAAAGTACATATGGTACTTTCTTGTTCCAGGAGCAAATCATGGAAGCTTGCGTTGAAATGGCAGGCTATTCTCTTGCTGAGACTGATCGTGTTCGTCGTGCTATGGGTAAGCAAAAGCTTGAAGAGATGGAGAATGAAAGAAAAACTTTTGTGCTAGGCTGCGTCAGCAATGACATTAGTGAGTCTATTGCCAATGCTGTATTTGATGAGATGCAATCATTTGGAGTTTATGGGTTTAATAAGTCTCATTCATATGCTTATGCTATCCTTGGATATTGGACAGCATATATCAAGAAGCATTATGCAAAGGAGTTTATGACTGCTTTGTTCCAAACTAACCCATCACAATCTGTTGCTTACATTAGAGATTCTAGAAGAATGGGTATCCAAGTTCTTGGCCCAGATATCAATGAATCAAGTAGTGGGTATACCCTTACAAGCAATGGTACGATCAGATATGGTTTTAATAGTGTAAAGTTCGTTGGGGGTAGTGCATCTCATATTATGAAGCTTGGCCCTTATTCTTCTATGAAAGATTTTGTTGCTAGGGTCCCGAAAAAACAGGTTAATAAGCGTGCTATAATGGCACTTGTAAAGTGTGGTGTATTTGATAATCTTGTTGTTCCATCTGATGGGAGAAGTAATGCTGAGCAAGCTCTTTATGAATACTGGAAAGCTAGAGGCGATTGGAAGAACATTGACGATAGTTGTAATGATTCATGCAATAGTTGTAACGGTAGCCTTACTAATTTCCAATGCCTCTGTAAAACAGAGAACGTTAATGATAGAGCGCTCGCAGAACGTGAATACCTTGGAACTTTGGTATCCTTAGATCCGCTTGGAGACTATATGGGAATCATTGGCGATCATAGCGCATTTCCAGGAGAAAATATAATGTACCCAGGAGAAATTGCTAAAATTGGTGGTATAATTACAAAGGTAAACAATTTAGTAACTAAAAAGGGCAAAAACGTTGGATCAAAGATGTGTCAGCTTTGGGTTGAAATACCAAACATTATTCATAGTGATGATGATGAAAATTATTATGAGAATGAAGACAATGACATGATTAATAACAACAATGAAATCCAGCTTGTTTGTTTTCCAAGTGCTTATGAACTCTGTGCGAGTAATATTAAGGTTGGAGCACTTGTCTTAGCAATTATTTCAAAGATGGATGATGGTTTGCAACTTAGTAATTTGTATAGGTTAGATGAGTTAAAAGAAAAGGTGGCATAATGGGACATAGAGCTGATGATATCGATAAGCTATTGCAAGACTTAAATAAATTTACACCAGATGGGGCAGATCGCCCTGTTGCTATGAGAGGTTCTAATGTTGAAAAGGTACGAGCAATTCCTTGTTTTTCTCCTTCACTGGCGTATCTTTTAGCTATTGCTGGTTGGCCAGAAGGTAAATTAATTGAAATTTTTGGTAAAGAACATGCTGGTAAGACTAGTTTTGCTCTTCTTGCTCTAAAAGATTGTTTCGATTATTATAATGGTGAGCGTCTTGTTGCTTATATTGATTTAGAACATCGTTTTAATCCAGAATGGGCAGAAACACTTGGTTTAAGTGTAGATGATAACCTTATTGTTCTTCAACCACCAGATGCTGAGAGTGGCACTGATATGATGGTAGAACTCATCAGGTCTAAAAAAGTTGGTGCTATTGTCTGGGATTCTATTGGTGGTGCAGCTACTAGGCATTCTATGCAAGCTCTTACCGATAAGAATGATAAGATGGGTGGAGCTGCTTCAGTCATGAAGCGTAATGTCCAGACTATTGCTCCATTAGCAAACCTTTATAATGTCACATGCTTCTACTTAAACCAGATCAGAGCTGACATGGATGGTTACAATAGGGCTATGACCCCTGGAGGCCATGCTGTAAAACATGCTATGAGCGTTCGTCTGTATCTTCGTCCTGGCCGTGATAAGTACCTTGATAAGATTAATGGAGAAACGACCCAAGTTGGTTTCCCTGTTGTCATGAAGACAGTAAAGAACTCATATGGCCCTCCGCTTAGAGAAGGATGGACTGATTTTTACTCACAACCAAGTACATGGCTAGACCATGCTGGTATTGATGTAGAGAGAGATCTTACTAGAATGGGTATTCTTGTTGGGGCTGTAACTAAGGGTGGCCCATGGTATAGCTATGAGGGTATCAAGAAGCAAGGTAGAGAAGCTTTTTTCCAAGCACTTTATGAGAGTGGCAAGAAGGAAGATTTTTACGTGAAAGTAATGGAACTTATTAGAACCAAGTCAAATTCGACTGACTTAATTGTAAGTGAGGATGAAGAGTATGCAAGACCAAACACTGACCCTAACGAAGACATTAACGACTCAGAAGTCTAGTTGGCGTGATAAAGCTATTTGCAATGGTTTAGATATTAATACTTTTTTCCCAGATGCTAAAGGCATCAACATCCAAAAGTATATTGATACAAAAACACCTTGTAATGATTGTTCTGTGAAGCAAGAATGTATTCAATTTGCAGATGATAACAATATTGAATATGGTATTTGGGGTGGAATATATAGGTCAAAGGATCTTAGAATCCATAGGGTTCGTAATGGGGTATAGAGAGAAAAAGCTTGCTGATATACATGAAAATGATGTTGCGAAATGGTGGCCAGAGGCATCAACAACAATAGCATCAGGTAATAAATTTGAAAAATTAGATGTTCAAACTAAAAGAGATAATACACACTGGCGTTTCCTGATAGAATGCAAAGAGACACAAAAACTTTCATATAGTTTAACAAGAGAGCTGTGGGAATATGTTATACAAAGAACGTATGAAAGGTCTTCTGAAATGCGTCCATGCTTGGCTATACGTTTCAATAGCCAAAATATCGAACAAGAGCCAGTAAAAAGAACCTTACCTGTAGAACAAATAAAAGTTTTGCAAGATATCGCAGTAATAGATTTACATGATTTAATTGAGTTAGTCACCGAAATAAAAGATTTAAGAAGAAAGTTGGACAATGGGAATTCTTGATAGAACACTAAGTACAATTACTCGTGATGAGATCATTACACCATATATTGAACAAGCTATTATTAATAGTTCATGGCCAGAAGAATACCCTGTAAAGGTTTACAATAAGGAACGTGTTTGGGATGGTTATTTTCATCCATCTTCTGATGCTTATGCTGGTGAATATCTTTTGTATTGCAAGTTTCATCCAGATATCCAAAATAATTTGGAAAAGGAATATATTTCGCCAACTTTAGCTATGACATTCCAAATTGGATCAGCACTACATGCCATTGTGCAAAGTATGCTTATTCACCTTGGTTTTACTACTGAGGAAGAAGTAGAAGTTAAGTATGTCAATGAAGAGCGTCATACAAGTGGTACAACTGACATTAGGAAGCTAACCTTGCCTAATGGTCGTGAATTACTTGTAGATATTAAGAGCTGTAATAAGATCCCAACGTCTGTTACAAAAAATTATAAAACTCAAATTCGTATCTATCAAGATAATGTGCCTGATGCTCCTGATGAGATGGTAATTCTTTATATTGAGAAGTCATACCCACACAGGATTAGAGATTTTACTGTAGAGAAGAACCAGGAAGAGCTTGATTCTATCTATGCAAAGTGGAATAGGGTATTGGAAGCAGTTGAGTTTAATGACCCTTCATCATTACAACCATGTTGTACTGGCTCTGGTGATAAAACTTTTGATGCTTGCCCAGCTAGGTTAGTTTGTCCTTTGTGGAAAAGTTAATTTTTTCATTAGATCCAGGAGTATCCAAAATAGGTTGGGCACTTACTAACCTTGATGGAAAAACTATTGATTATGGTATGGAAAAAGATCCTTGCCCAGATTATGAATTTAATAAAAGAATGAATGCGCTTATCAATTATCTTATTTTTTTTTACTCTAGGCAATTTGATAAAAATGTTTGTTATGTAACATGGGAAATAGTCCCAGCATTTGCTAGAATGAACAATAAGGATCTTGTACAAGCTACAGCTAACACACTAAAAGTACTAGCATTCCAAAGAAATTTTTATTATCGTGGATATCAACCAAGAGAATGGCATAAATTATTTCTTGATAATCCAAACTGTAGCAAAGACGAAGTGAAGAACAAAGTGCTAGAATTAGAAGATATACCTGGCAAACATTCATATGATGTGTATGATGCGATTGCTATTGGAAAAGTAGCTGCAAAGCAAAATAAATGGGAGAGTTTTTATGACATTCCGTAAGTTGCCAGGGTTAGATAACCCTACTATGGATAGTGGTCATGAGAAGAGTTCTATCCATGATTTTACAAAAAAAGCTTTTACATGGGAAGAACGTAGTGATGAGAAAGACGTAATAGAAACTATCGAAGATAGCGTACAAAATTTTTGTACTGAACACTTTAATGAAGCAGATAAGATAGTTGAAATATTTAATATTACTGATACAATGGATGTATCTAGAGAAGATAGATTGCTACTTGAATTACAAACAGAAGTTGCTAGAATTGAATCTGAGGTAACTAGACGTTACATTCGTGCCCAATATGCATATTACATGTTAGATGATAAATATTGGGATGAATATAGAAAACCTGTAGCTGGTACAACAAATGACCTTACTGCATATGCAAGGTCAAAAACAAAAGAAGATAGATATTTTTATTTTGTTCAATTTGCTGCTTGGAAACAAATTAATGACAAATTACAAGGAATTAAAAATATCGTAAAACAAATTCAATCTAGACAGTATCACAGGTGATTATGATAAAAGAACAACCAAAAAGAAAATCTAGAAAAGAAGAAATTCTTCCAGGTAAAATGAATTGGAAGCTCCTTGAAAACATATTAAAAAATTATTATGAATTCAAAGCACTGTATGAAGAGACTGGTGTTTATGAAATAACATTAGACAATGGATATGTTGTCAATTATCATGATATACTAAAAGGATTAGATAGTCTTCCTAATAGACAAAAACAAGCAGTTTGGTTAATGTGTATAGAAGGTAGAAAAGAAGTAGAAGTAGCTAAAATTATGGGTTTTGAGAAATGGTCTGCCCCAGTAGGTATGTATAAGCGTAAAGCTCTTAGAACACTGGTGGAGACAAAATGGCAAGACGAAAAATAAACAATGCTATAGAAATACAAAATATCATTAATGATAATCATATAGTTGTTCCAAAAGATTTTTATAATGTATCAGAAGAAGCACAGCTAGAATTTATAGCTTCACGTTTACTCCAAAATTCTAGAACTACAACTTCTCATAATGAAATGAAAAAAGAAGGTTGGTTAAGCCCTTCCCAATACCAGAGAAGGCTAAATAGAGAAGTATTTTCTCAATATGGTTCACTAGACGAGATCCCGACAAAACCTGGTGTTTTCAGCAGAAAATNCCGTAAGAACAAGCCAGTAAAATGAACGATTCAGAAAAGTAAAATGAGCGATTCAGAAAAGTAAAATGAGCGATTCAGAAAATTTTAAATCATTATCCAAAACAACACCTAGCTTAAAAGATCTTACTACTGTTAAGATCGATGGTCATAGGTATGAATACGTTCACGTACCAAAATGTAAAATATGTAAATCCCCAGATGCTATAAGAAACATTATTGATTCTCATATCGTAATGATGAGGCCGTATAGGGACATTCTCAACATAGTAGCTCCACTTTATGAAAAATTTGGTGTTGAGCCAAAGGATATGATATCATACTCTAGCCTCACTAATCACAAAGCTAGACACCTTCCAATGGATTCCATCGCAGCTAGAAGCATGATGGAAAGGCGTGCAGCAGAAGAAAACAAACTTATCATGGATGGTGTAGAAACACTTCTAACTGCTAAGGGTGTTTATGAATTGATTGCTTCAATGGGTGTTAAAGATATCATTGAAGGTAAGATTGAACCAGACATGAAAACAACTTTGTATGCCATTGAAAAGCTTAACGAAATTGAGAATGAAACTACTAGCACATATAAACCAGAGTATCTACTTGGCCAGCTCAGTGTTATCATTGATGCGATGCGAGAAGTACTGCCACCTGATATGCTAGACTTAGTAAGCAAACGAATTGAATTGAAACAAGGTCAACTTATAAAAACTTCTAACATCCTAGAAGTTGAGTACCTTGATGCAGATTTGATTGAAGAAATATAAAAAAAATAAAAAACGTGGCACAATACAAATTGTCACGCTATACTGATATCAAAGCCAAACGGCAAAGTAAACAAACATAAGGAGTAAAGAATGCAGGTCAAGGACCTTACTACACTTGTGGAGAACAATGCTCCCAAGTATACCCACTCAAGTCTTTCTAATCTTGAGTTCAGCCCTGGTAGCCTTAAGATCAAGGGTACTGATATCGATATGCTTCTTGGTGAGCAGGGACTTAAGAAGTTTTCTACTTTCTTGGGTATCCCTAAGGCTTTCCTTCCTAAGCTGAACAACCATCTCCAGACTGAGGTTGTTAATTATTTCCTGGATAAGGATTCTGCTAATGATGCTCTCATTAGTTACAACGCAGACCGTACCTTTAACGCTGCTTACCCTGGCAACACCACCCTTATCCGTGATGAGCTTATTGTTGCTGCCATTGATAGGACGTTTAATCCTGAGGATCGTATCCGTTCTCTTGACCTTTCCACTGGCCTTAAGGTGTCTATTGTCACTGATGAGTTGAACACTGAGCCTCGTGTCAATGACGTTACCCATGGTGGTCTTCGTATTGTGTCTAATGTTGGAGAGGCTCCTGTTATCTCTACTTATCTGGAGCGTCTTGTTTGCTCTAATGGCATGGTTGTCCCTTCTGTTAACTCTACGCTTAGCCTTCGTGGTCGTACTGTTGATGAGATCATTGAAGAGATGGAATACCTTGCCAACATCGTGCTTGCTAATGAGGTTGATGCTGCTCTTAATAGCTGGTCTCACATGACTGAGTTGGAGGTTGAGAATGCTGAGCGTCTTATCCACCGTTTTTGCATGGAGTACAACCTTGGAAGCCGTATGGAGTCTAAGCTGATGGAGCGCATTGATGAGTTGGAGGGTAACACTTATTATGATGTTATCAATCTCATCACTTCTATGCAGCATGAGATTGGTGTCTCTCACGCTATGCACCAGGCTCTCCAGCTTGCTGGTGGTATGCTTGTTACCACAGGTGGTGGCCATCGCTGCAACAGCTGTCAGCATCCTCTGGACTGATAGTGAATTATTACGAGAAGGCTCTTGCAGACATGGTGTTTGCATCTGACATGCTTAAGAATGAGTCATCTATGACCTCTGGAGGGGATAGCCAATCTCTCCAGAGGATCATAGATGATCTTGATAATGTCATTTCTGACCTTGAAAATTTTTTAAGAGATAAGGATAGATAATATGTCAGACCCTAATGACTATCTTAATGGTATTAAACCTGAAGATGTTAAGGTAACACCACAACAGCAAGCTCAGATTGATGCTTTTCGTGCTGAAAAAGAAGCTGAGCAAAAAGAAGATGAGGTTATTGAACTCCATGAATCTGAGATCATGGAAGCTGCTAAAATTATGGCAGACCTTACAACTAGATATTCTCGTCGCCCTGCTACGTTTGAGAACCTAACTTCTTTGCGTGGTGAAGCTGAAGAGAAGTTTGAAAAAGTTGGTCTTCTTGTTCGTGTTGATTGGATCATGAGTGGTCTTACACAACAACCACCTGAAATCCTTATTCTTGGTCGCCTTACAGATTATAACCCTGAAAGAGCCAGGTTCGAAACAGGTAAGGGTGTCGCTGACCCGTTCTATGATATGAAGAAGGCACAGCAGAAACTGCTTAAGAAGCAACAAAAAGGTTAACATTGGCAAGAGTAAGCAAAGAATCTAATCAGGAAATTTTATCACAGGAGCTAGATTTTCTATCTTCTGCTACTCGTGCTTTGAAAAAAGAGCCAGATATTCCACCGATTTGTGACTTTGCTGAACATCCAGCATTTCTTGGAAGAAAATTATATCCTAGACAAAAAACTCTTTTAAAACTTATTAATTTAGAAGTAGAAAATTTTACAGATTATGACCTTGAAGTAATCGAGGAATGGTCAAAAGGATTTTCTAAAACAGGAGTTTCAATTGGGATATCACCAGATATATGGAAACGTATTGATTATCTAAAAGAAAATGATTACAATCATTTTAAAGAAGTAATCAACATTACTGGTCGCCGTGGTGGTAAAGGTCATATTGGCGGAATACTAGGAGCTTATAATAACTGGAAGCTTCTCCAATTAGATGACCCACAATGGTATTATGGTATTGACAGATCAAAAGATGTTTATCTTTTTTGTGCAGCTACAAATATCCAGCAGGCTAAAGCATACCAATTTGCTGACTTAGCAAACACTATTATTGATGCTGATTGCTTTAAACCATATATTGCTGAAGCAAAAGAATATTTTGTAGCTTTGCGTACTCCAGCTGACACTAGACGTATTGCTGCATTTGAAGCTAGAGGCATTAGACCACAAAGATTGATCGCTTCTGTACGTAATATGGCTATAACATCTAACTCTAAAGCATCTCGTGGTGCTGCTTGTTTCACAGTTATGTTTGATGAGTTTGCCCACATGCTTGTAGGAACTGCTGGGCCTAGAACTTCTGATGAAGTATATAATGCTATTGTTCCTGCTCTTGACCAGTTTGGTAAAGACGGATTTATTTATATTCCTACGTCCCCATTTACTAAAATTGGTAAGTGCTATGAACTATACCAGGCTGGCCTTATGGAAGACCCAGAAACTGGTGGCCCACTTTACCCTAATATGCTTATTACACAATTACCATCTTGGGGACCATATGAAGATTGGGATGACACAAGAGCTACCCAAGGGATTCAATTTAGAGGCGCACCACAACTTTATAATGATGAGATGAAAAAGCTTGAACAAAGAGAACCTTCTGTGTTTAAAGTAGAACGTCTTAGTCAATGGGCAGATGTTATCGATGCTTATCTAGACCCTGTAGTGATTGCAAAAATGTACGAACCATTTGTTGATGGATCAGGGCAAATGAGATATCTAGAACAACAAGAACATGGTGTTCTGGCATTCATCTACAGAGGGCATTGTGACCCTTCTAAAGCACAAGCTAATACAGCAGCAATGATTTGCCATACAGAAATAATCCCAGACCCAGAGGATGGTGAACTTTGGTATCATATCATCACTGATTGGATGAAGGTATGGAACCCAGAAGATTATGAAAACCACCAAGTTGATTATGAACTTATTGAAGAAGAAATAGTTAATACAATCAACAGGTTCCCAACTCTAAAAGTATTCTCATACGACCAGTATGGGTCTTTTGTTACTCTCCCCAGGTTAAAGAAAAGATTAAGGGAATCAAGGCCACCACATAAAGCAATAGTTGTAGAAGATACATTTACACCAAGTTCTAACATGCGTAGAGCAGAAAGATTTAAATCTGCGCTTGGGATGGGATGGATACATGCATTCAAAGATGATTATGGTAATGATGGATCATGTTTACTAGAAGATGAGCTACGATTCCTTCAGGAAGTAAATGGTAAAATCAAAAAACAAGATGTTGGACCAGTTCGCACAAAGGACCTTGCTGATTGCCTTATGGTATGTGTAGACCAACTACTTGAAGATAACTTCAGAAGGTTGGATACAAGAGAACGATTAGGATCAACTCAACTGCTAGCATCAGCCCAGGGTGGTTATCACACTCCAATGACAATGGGCAATGATGATGCAGATATTTCTGCTGCTAGAAGAGCTTTGAGATCAAGGAGCAGTTCTGGACCATATGATTATGGTTCGATGGCAAGGAGAGCTAAGGGAAACCCAAGGCGATAAAAAAATCTGAGAAATGTTGACACAAAGCCAGATTCATCTGGTACAGTAGTAATCAGTAAGCAATACAAACCACAAAACAAGGAGTAAGTATTATGAGTATCGACACCACTACCATCAACATTCCGAAGCGCACTGAGCAGAGCGAGATGTTTGTTGGCATTGAGTTTACTGATCGCCAGCAGTACGTCATCCGTCAGACTATCGCACACATTATTAACAGTGAGGTCACGAATTTCCTGGCTTCTACCATGGATGCTTCCAATGTATACGCAAACCGCAACAATGCTGTTTGGCGCTCAGTTGATGAGATGACTAACTATTACAACAACTACAAGATGGACATTGAGACTGCAAAGTTCCTTTCTGAGTCGGTCGCCAAGTACAGCTCTGCAAAGCTTTTTGATGACCGTTCTGAGCGTATGGTTGCTAGCAGGGTTGTGAATATGCTGAACAGTGAGATCGATGACACCATTGGTAGGCATGAGATTTCATACCTTAATCAGGTCATGAGCCTCCGTAGTGAGGCTGCTTCTACGGCTTCTCCCACTGAGTTCAATTTCGTGTACGAGGCAAGCAACAACGATTTCCGAGTTCACGCTAAGAGCAGCAGTGAAAACTGGTACAGCATCGCTACTGCGTACATCAACATCAGCCCCATCATCGATGAGTCTGGTGAGATGTACATGGAGTACGTGGTCAACAGCAGTGGTTGGTTTTCGAGTGATGGTGACACCTACATGACGCTGGCAGAGGCTAAGATCGCAGCTGAGGACCTGGTTGTGAAGCAGGTGGAAGAGCGTGATGAGCGCAAGCTTGAGAGCATTGCCATTGCTCAGGCTACTGTTGAGCTTATGAACCGCACCACAGCCTGAGAAAAAAATCTGAAAAAAACGACACAATCGTTTTCAGACCTGCTAGAGTTATATCAGTAAGAAAAACACAAGGAGTAAGAACAATGAGCAACGACACCAAAATCGACCTTCAGGGCAACACATGGATTCTTTCAGATCCCATGTCACCTGATGAGGGCTGGATCAAGGAGAATGACAAGAGCTTCCCCAAGGCTTATCAGGACGGTGGTGAGTGGGATGTTGATGGAGATGAGTATGGTAAGTATGGTCACTTTACTCCTGAGTTCAGCATCGATGATAACTGTCCGTTCTGTGGAAATAAGCTTCCCGTTGAAATCTTTGACACTAGTGGCGACACTGCATCGGTTGGTACGTTCTGTAAGAACCACAACGATGGCATCATCTTCTTCCCTCCCCATGACGTTCCGTATGAACAGTATGAAGATGAAGGAGACACCTGGGTCCCTTATGGCGACACTTACGTGAAGCTTTAGTAGAAAGAAAGAGATTATATTATGGGCACGAAGCACAACTACGATAGTTCTTCTATCGATATGAAGAAGATCGAAGAGAAGTTGAAGAACGGAAATTACTCATCTGATGCGATTGATACAATTCAATGGCTTTTTGACAAGGTGAGAGATATGGATGCTACAATGGCAATGGTTACCAACAGCCTCAATCAGATGGCAAGGGGAAAGTAAAACAATGAGTACAAACATCAACATTCACAAGCACGCAGAGGATAATCTTACTTCTTCTGTGAGTAACCTTAGCGAAATAAGCATGTTGAGTATTAAAGTTAACGACACATGTGTTACATTCTTCATGTCAATTGAAGATATTGCCAAGCTCGCTGTTGATATTCTTATTGACACTGAAAACCTGAAGAACAAGTAGAAAGACAAAAGGAAATAAAAATAATGAATGGCAACATTAGAATTGGTTCAGGTAATGGATACCATCGTGAAGCGTTTGGTTATCCTGATGGTTGCAAAGATTGTGTTTGCAATGACCTAGACAACCCTAAGATTATCCATCGTAAGGATTGTGACACTGATGACAACCCTTATACTCCAGATTGTGAGTGTGAGTACTGTGAATGTGATTGCCATCTTGATCCTGATGACTTCATGTTTGATGATAGTGATAACGTTAACCAAGCTTTCGATGATGAGGATTATTAATGTATAGTTTGCTAATTATTATACTTGCAATCATCGTATTGGTGACCATGAGAAATATCTATTACATTGGTTACAATAATGCTAAGATTGATGAGTACAACAACCAGAACCAATACATGCGGGAAACTGGTGGTAACTTATACGATTATTATTCTTATTGCAACAAGAAGAATTTCAACAAGAACTAGTAGAAAGAACCTAAAAAAATGATTAGCATCAAGAGTGGTGATATCGTTAAGGTAAACGGATACAACAATGGAAGACAAGCTACTGTCCTTCGTGTTGAATCTCCTGTTGACATTGTGGTGAAGATGGGCCATAAGTCTATGCATGTTCCCATGTCCATGCTTGCTGTGGTTTCTCGTAACCGTCATGATGAGCTTGGCCGTGTGGTCACTCCTAAGATCAATATTGGTGATCGTGTCAAGTACGTTCATGTCAAGACAAACGTTGATTATGCACTTGATAACGACACTCCTACAAGGAGATACCCTAACCGCTATGGGTTTGTCACTGGTATTATCAACCATAAGCGTGTCAATGTGCTTTGGGAAGGTAAAGAAATTGAAAAGTCTGAAAACCTAAGTAATATTAAGTGGGTACCAAATGTTCCTAACTGGTTTAACTCCAAGACTAAAATTGATAAAATGACTGATCCACTTAACCCTGACCAGGGACCTGAGTACGAGTAATATCAAATTTGCAATGAAAAGCATGGCAATATGCTTTTACCCATGATAATATTAACAATAAACAAAAAGGAAGGCAATACTATGGATTGTAAGAACCACGATGGTAAGTGTTTCAATCGTAGACTTGGAGAAATTTACGAGCAGATTGATGATCTTCTTAATGATAGCCTCGCAGAAGCTTCATCTTGTGGATGCAATGAATCTTGTATTGATGATTACGGTTGTTGCTGTTGTGAGTGCAATTACTTGTGTGATTCATACGATAACTCTATCCATGATCCCGAGACAGATACTTCGTATTGTATGGAATTAGGATGTGGTTGTATGCCAGAAGACTGTGAGTTGTGTGATGAGGGCCATGACGATACACAAAACGATATCTTCCTTGCTAGTCTTGATGTAAAGTATTTTTCAGACAAGTTGGCTGATATTGTCAACAATCTTCTGAAGGATCTTGCTACAATTGATAAGAGCATTAAGGACACGAAGGAACTTATCAACTACGAAGCTATCTACGAGTATCTTCCTCCCAAGACCAAGAAGATCAAGGATGATGCAAACAACTTGAAAAATAAGGCTGTTGATTCAATGCCTAGCGTTTATGATACTAAGGATTACCTGGAAGATGCCTACAAGAAGGCTATGAAGCAAATCAAGCTCAACAGAAAGTCTGGTAAAAAGTGAAATATCTTGATCTAAAAGGTATTGAGTTGGATAATCGTTTCTGGTCCAAGGTAGATAAGTCTAAGGGCGATAATAGTTGCTGGGAATGGAAAGCTGCTAAAAATATAGGTGGTTATGGGTCATTTGCAATTGGGAATAAAAGATTTACTGCCCATAGGCTTTCTTATGCTTCTCTTGTAGGTGAAATTCCAACACATTTACAACTTGATCACCTCTGTAGAAATACAACATGTGTAAACCCTAGACACCTTGATCCAGTAAATAATAAAGAAAATAGTCTAAGAGGTATTGGTCCATCAGCTTATAATGCAAGAAAAACTCATTGTATTCGTGGTCATGAATTTAATGATGAAAACACACGTATCTATAAATATCATAATCGTACTCGAAGACAATGTATAATGTGTGTAAACATTTATAATAAAAACAGATATTCAAAAACAAAAGCATGAAAACAATTATTCATGTAAACCAGCATGAAATTAAAAAAAATAATAAAAATGGTACAGAAAATCCTGTACTAACAATTAAAACATACAAGAGCAATACTTATGCTCAACAAGCCATCATCAAAGATAAAGATGGTAATGAAGTAGCTAGAGTAATATACTCACCAGATAAACCACTATCATGTGGTGCTCGTGTATGGATTGAGACTAAAAATGAAGTGGAGATTATAAATGAAGAGAACTAATATTAATTTTGATAAGTTGCCTCATTCGAATACTGTAAAGAAGCGTTTTCTAGAAGCATATGAAGTAGCTGCTACAAGTCCAGACACAAGAACCCAAGTGGGTGTTGTAATCATGTCTCGAAGCAGAAAAATTATTAAAGCTTGCAATACATTTACTCCTGGATATACTATTGATGATCCTGAGTATACTACTGATAAGTATGCAATCATGGAACATGCTGAGAGAAATGCAATCTTCGAGGCTCAAAGAAAAAATATTTCTTTGGGGAACGCAATTCTTTTTTCTCCCTGGGGAAGCTGTGCTGATTGTGCAAGAACTATTGTAGCTTCTGGTATTATTATGGTACTCCAGCACCATAATATCGTAAAACAATCTTTCCCGAAGTGGAATCATTCTATTGCACTTGGACAAGAAATCCTAGATCGTGGTGGAGTGGCAGTTGGATCATATGAATTTGATGATCTTGGTGGCAACCCAATCCTTATGGATGGAAAGTTATGGCAACCATGATTAAACGATTTTTTCAACTCACAAAGAGCTACTATGATGTGGTATCAGGTAAAGTAGATATCAATGCAGAATTAAAACAAGATATGAATGCATGGTATAATGTCACACCAAATGAACACACTACAAACATGGGTAGTAGTACGACTACACTAGGGCATAAGAAGAACTAAAAGTTAAGTTTATGCCTGTGAATATGACGATATTAGTCATATATGGGATCAAAGTTAACTATATAAGTCATAATAGCTAATAATATAAAATTTTAGTGATTTTGTAATTAAAGTTACAAACTGTGATGCTGTTTTTGTACTTTTTGATGGTGGAGATATGGCAAAGACGATTAGAGTGAAGATAGGACCCCATAAACCTGGGTACCTCTATGACGTTAAAGAAACACCTGAACTTTATAAAATATGGGGAATTTATGCAGGAGATGGATGCGTAACTGGCCAAGACCCATTAGAATGGCTAGATATACATGCTCATTCTCATGTCAATAACGATGATATGTGGAAAGGTTGGATTTGCATAGCTAACACAGCTAAAGTAGTAACACAGAATGAAAAGCCGACACACCTTGTACTTCATGAGCTGGCGCATATTATTTGTGAGTCTTCTGGCCATGGTAAGAAGTGGTATNATACAGTGTGTAGACTAGGAGCTATGCAAGAAGCTAAAAAATATTACAAACCTCGCAAAGCGTATGCTAAGATAAAGATCCCAGACAAGCAAACAACCGAGTAGAATAGAGTACAGTGGGCAAAACATACAGGAGAGAGCCAGTGGGAAGAATGAAAGAGCTGATGATTATGTCTAATTATGAGGGTGATTTTGGAGAACAAGAAGTAGAGATGTATTGTTTTAATTGTAAGACGATGCAGACTTTTACTGTGTACCAAGCTAAGCTGTTTGATCGTGTTGCCCCATTGGAAGTAAAATGTCTTGGCTGCACAAGTTAAAAAAAAAA
>JGI24890J29729_1000120_pt1 | contig 62856 bp, 71 predicted proteins | sample FreactcultureFD7_FD_29729 | JGI IMG/M metagenome (IMG submission 29729)
GCTATATTCTTTCTCCTCTGTTTTGGTATATACTTGGAATCGCTGTTCTCAACCGGATTGGTTCGTCGTTTTCGATTTCTCGTCCAGCTTCGGCTGGCTTTGTTTGTATGCCGATACCCGCTTTGAGGAACTCACGAACACCACGAACGTCTGGAGGTAGGCTATGGGTACACCGAGGCAAGTCCGTTCTCTAAACCCGAAGTTCGACTGCCGTCTCTTTCTCTCCCCCCCTCCTTTTTCTCTTCTACTAACACGTCGACCGATCCTTCAGAGTCCAGGGCGTGTACTTGACATGAATCTCAGCGACATACTCAATCATGAGGGACAGCATGGATCACGTGCTTCAGAGCCGCCTCAACAGCAAAATGCGAACAATACGCACTTTCATGTACCAGCTCCTCCACGCCAACCTACTTCTTCCTTCACAGCCATCAATCGAAGCAACACAGGCCCGAGCGATACGTTGACATCTCGCATCGTCGAGATAGGCCAACTTCTCGATGAAATCGTCGAGCGACTGGGATCGACCGAGCTCGTGCGAGATTGGAGGACGAGTTTACAGGGCGGACTCACTTCTAGGGAGGTACAAACAAACTTGAGCCATCAAGCTACGATTCATCGCCGACTTGTCGAGGTTCGCGAGAACCTTGCGAGATTCACTGATCCGCACACTTACTGCCGTAACTCGGACTTCCTCTTCTACTCTGGGCATATCGTACGTGACTCGACCGCCTCTTCTACTGTTACTTCTCGCGATCTTCGGAGCTAACCACTTCTGCCTCCACCGATTTTAGCGATCTGCTGAACAATTGTTCGACGGTATGGAGTTGGATGAAACTGCTTTACCGCTCGACTCCTGGTTCCGAAACGCTGTCGTACGTCTCATATCTGACAGTATCACTTGTTGCTCTGACAATGCTCTCGAAACAGAGCGATTGGACGTTCCGAATCGCCAGCACAATCGACGACTACAACGCGTTCAGTGAACCAAACAGGTTGAATACGAAGCTGAAAGAAGCAATCTGTGCAAGCATCAAAGTCATTCAGATCTTACCAAAGGACGCTCCAGAAGGTCCTTTGACCTACGACGACGCTCGATTGAAGCTCAACGACATCTTCGAATTGGCGGTAGACCCGTCTACGCGCTACCGCCGTCGCAAGTACTGGATCACCAAAACGCTACAAACTCTCGCCAAGATCCTGACAATGATCAGAGAGGTGCTCAAATTCATCACACACCGTGAGCACTCTCGGATACCAAGAAAGTTTTGGTATCTCTGGATTGTGAGGATTTCAGCGCCTCCTCTACGATCGATGTGCAAGCTGACAGAAATTTGACAAGAGCAGCCTACACGTGAGTCGATCAGTGCTATTCTCAGTACATTCGATCAACTTCAAGCTCCAACCACAGAGTCAGAATCGGTAAGAATCTTCGTTTCCCCAACCCATCTACGTAGGTAGTCTCACAGACCTGACGCTTGCCTATTACACAGTCGATCGAATGGCGTCCAATGCCTGCCTCTCGACGTGAACCCAAAACCTCGGTAAGTTCTAGCCAAGTTCCTCTTTGCGCCAACCCTTGCTAACGAAGGAAGCCAGGTTTTTAGCGAAAGACGACGGCCAGCTCGCGCTCGCGCTCACCCGCTCGATCTACTTCGCCGACATCTGAGGTTCGCGATGATTTCAAGCTTTACTCGTTCCTTCGAAGAGACTCATTTGACGTTTCGTTTCGAGGTTTGGCAGACTGATGGGGCAGCGCGTCGTTCTCTGGGTCACCCCGTCTCGTACTTGAGCCAACACCTCTCCGCTCGCAAAACCGCAATTTACAATTTCGAGTAGAGTCGACGAAGGATCTTCATCGGTCGAAGAAAACCTATTCGTTCTGATTGCTACGTATTGCAGACCTTGTACACACCCTATCTTTCTCTTACTACTCTCCACTTTCCTTCTCGTTACTTTGCCAAACTTCGCTTTGAAATCAAACCCTCTTATTCTCCTCGCCTACGTTTCAACTTCGGCTCCCTCTCCCGCTTATCTGACAGTCTCGAGTTAGCACCTTTGCTTACTTGGTTGAGAGTTGAGTAAAGAGCACATTATCAGGAAGATTTGCTGATTCTTCGAGAAAGAGCCCTTTCGAATTTGATCAATATCCTCTTTCGAGCTGCCCTCACTCGACCGGCCTCGCCCTATTCTCCACTTGATGCGTCGCTTGATTGAACAACTCCGAATCCGAGAAAACCCGTAGAGGGGAATGCAGAAATCGAAAGACGGTAGCGAAGGAGAAAAAATCGAATGTCGAGCTTGACGAACGATCCTAAGGAGCGGCGATCTGCTCAGGTTGGAGGGTCTGGCTGTAGCTTTGGTCTTTGATTTTGAGTGATGTTGTTTGAGAGGAATCGTTGTGAATGTCGATTGATTCGAAAGGCTGCAGGGATCGGACAGCGAGGGTGTCGAGAGCCCGGCCTGAGACAGTAGAGCCAATCCTAACCGATTCCTAGAAGTCCATAGTCGATCAAAGTAGTGAGAGTGAATGGTAAGAGGTAAAGAGAAGTTTCCCTTTTCTCCCTCTTCCAGCCTCTACAACCTCAGCCGAACAGCTCCTGATCACCTCCGACTCCATATAGTTGTGCTCGGTATAGGATGCGAGTACGTTTAGCTCGTCTCGATGCCTCAACGCTATGCTGTGAGCCCTCTTCCTTTTTTGATCTTTCGGAGCGAGCTAATCTCGCTACGTCGCTCTGTGCAGTCTAGCAGCAATTCAAGACCATCTATAGAGCTCTATGTATCGACTACAAGCATCGATCGCTCAGTTTCTTGCCGACTCATGCTTCTTCACTTCTTCTCGCTTCGAAGTCTCACTTACCTTGCTATCTTCGGCCTTCGCGCTCTCTCGTTCGATCTATCGATGACCGACGACTCGTCATCGATCCCCGCGAGTTCTCAGGGGGTCCACCGCGGAAAGTCCGTTCTCTTTTACCGCTTACCACCCTACTCTCTCTGAATCGGTTCTCCCTTTGTCTCTTCCTCTCTCTCCCGAAACTGATTGCTGTCAACCGCAGACTCCTCTAGGCTCAATCTCCTCTACATTGCTACACAATGGCAGATCTAGCATCACTTTTAGGAGGTTCAACAGCACAAGATCCTCCCAAGTTCACCGACCTGCAGGCGCTGATTCACAGTATCGTTGGCCTACTTGGCGATACTCGTTTAGCACAAGACTGGGGAGCAAGCATCTTGAGTCCCTTGCAAGCGTTGATTCACGTCGAAGACTCCTCCGCGGCCATCAAGTTGTGGGCACTACAGTCGGCGAAGATCAGGACAGATCTCTTTGATCGTATCAGGACGGTTGAGGAATCGGTCAGAGGAGTTACCGACGTTTCAGAGCGTCACTCTCTCCGAAGCTTCTTTTCCGGAATCGTCGTACGTCCAATTGCGATTGAAGAAGGAATCCGTCAGCTGACGTTTGATACACACAATGCACAGCCTCCAGTCGAGGTGGTCATAAGAGGTCTACACTTCAAACCGCCCATCTCCCTTCCTACTCTCTCTTGGTTCAACAATACAATTGTGGGTCCCGAGGCTTTTTTACTACTAGTCTGAGCTCACAACGAGCCGTGCTGTCTGGTCAGACCCATATCGTCATTGACCTTGGTCTCAAACTTCCGCGTACCGCTCGTGCAGCAAGTTTTCGAAAGCGGTTCGAGGATCTTGTTGCACAGATACGCTCGATGAAGCCGGCATGTGATCACACGAGGCGTTCTCCAGCCTCGTGCCATGGCTGTCGCCTCTACATACACGCGTGTCACGAACTCAGTCGTCTGTTCAGCCCTGACCGCTACGACGCGCTCAACCGTCAACAGCAACAGATCCTCAACAATGTTCTCGACGAGCTTGCTCAAACTCTGGAAAGCCTAGCTGGCTCGGCCGTTGGATATGATCTCTGGTACATCTGGCTAGTAAATTGCTCTTCTTCTTCTTTCGAACTTTTAAATCCGAGATAGACCAGGCCCACGCTGATGATGCTCTTTACATATTCAGCCCCCGATTGACAAGCTCATTTCAACGATTGATCCAACAGGCGCTTGGCAAGCCAGTGCTCCCGTGAAGTCCCCTCCCCTGAGCCTCTCGTGCATGACTATCGATTCTAATGTTTGTCTTTTGCTGTAGGCTGCACCTCTCTCAGTGCCTACGCACGCTGTAGAACCTTCCTCGTCGACCACAAAATATAGGCAGCACGCGCAGCCCTTCCGTCATTGGCAAGTAAGCGAGGGATACCTTTTTACTCGCCCCTGGATCGAGCGCACTAATGTTGTTTGCCTCTTGAGCCCCCTGGTGGTGGCGGTAGCGGTTCTGGAACTCACAACGCATCACTCTCCCATCGACTCAGCTTGCTCTCGCCTCGCAAACTCGCAATCTACGATTTCGAGTGAAACGACACCGATCGTTCCCCCGGGTAATCTGGCTCGGACACTCTCCTTACCATGCCATCACTACTGTTTGCTGTGAGCCACGCTACGTCTTCAATCGCTCTATATCTCGAAGTTGTTCTTCTCTCTTTATAGTGCTTGCCCCTCCTTTTTGCTTTGAATTTCGACTTCTGTGCAAAATGCGTTCTGAACTTTGACAATGGCGAGCTACAGAGAGTCAACGAAAGGTCGTTACTGCTGTTGCTGTTCAGACCGATCAAGTATTGCCTCACAATGATTACTACCGTCCCTCTCGTTCTTTCTCCTTCGTTTCCTCCCCGTTTCCCTCAGTTTCCTCCGCATCCACTCTCGCTGACGTCTCTTCCTCCCCTTCCTCCTCTTCGTCTGGACTCACTCCAAGTAACCCTAGCATCTTGTCCAAATTACCAATCAATCCATCTAGCCTTCCCTCGAGATCGTCTGCCGCTCCCTCTGCCTCGTTCAATTTTTCCAGCATTCTCTCCAAATCCTTCTCATCTAGTTCAGCCCCTTCATCTGTCGAGTCTAGTGCTTCGTTTGTAGAGTTTGTCGTTGATTGAAGGACGGCGAGGAGGGAGGCAAGGGAAGGAGTGGGGGTCGAATGCGTTTCTGAGGGTTCTGTTGTATGAGCGTGGGTCGAATCACTCCGCCTCAATTCTCCTGATGACTCTACGTCGTTGACCGCTGTCGGTGTGGGTCTAGAGGAAGCGGATGATGAGAGAGAGTGGTTGAGATATTCGAGATCCGAGAGCGACACTGTTTGACGAGAGTATGAGTTTACGCGTATTAGAGAGGTACATAGACTATTCCTGACTCACTGGGAAGCTATAGGGTGAATCAGTGGAGTGTGGNAGGAAGGAAAGCGAGATTCCTCATCTCTTGTTTCCTATCTCTCGCTCACACCTCACTCGACCAACACGAAGATGGACTTGAACCACTTGTTGAATAGCTCCCTATCCAGCTATCAAGTTCAGGTCACGCAAGATTCCCCATCATCAAAACGTCGTCGGGTGGATCCAGTTCCGCCTCAATCTCAACTCCCTCAACTTCCATACCAAGCAACGACTGCTGAGCCTATCAAACGACCTCTCAGACCTCTACCAGCTCCGATAGCCCTCCTCACCGTCGCTAATTCTCTCAGATCCTCCGCTCTCGCCCTTCTCCCTTCCCTCGCCAAACCTCCTCAATCTACCAATTCTCATACGAGATACTACAAAGCATGGTCGGATTACTACAGACTCACCACTTCATCGATCGTCGTATTGAGAGCAGCCGTATCGGCATCAAGCTCGGGAGAGTTTCGCGGAGGAAGAATTGAATTGAGGGCGAATGCGATGCTTGCTGAACAGTTGGCCGACGTGTATGAAGGGACAGAACACGTTGCTACGGCGGCGTCGGAAGGAGAACAAGCGATCACCAGAGCTGTACGTTGCAATTCCTCCTGATTCAATTCTCCTGGGGTCTTTCGCTGATTTCGATTATTACTCGTTGTTAGCAAGCAATCGCTCAATCTGTGAGTATCTCGTTCTTTCGATATCGTCCGTATATCACTGACTGTCGAATTCAACCTTGCAGCACCCTTCGTTCTCACCCTACATCTCTTCCCTCACCTTGCTCCAAGTTCGCCTCGCCCTTCTCACGCCAAAACGAGTCAAGTACGCTCGTACAGTCCTGAAGAAACTTCTCGCAAACCCCCTCCTCTCCTCCACCTCTCCTCAATCCCTCGCTGCACTCTACGCGACTCATTCGACTCTCGCAACTCTCCCTTCTCTTCCCTACCTCGAACGAATGACAGCTTGGCTAACCGTCGCACAGATCGCCGAATCGAACGAAGACGTACCTGTTCATGTACTAGCAACATTGGCTCGAGCAAGATTGAGTTTAGAGGCGGATGATTGCGAAACCACGAAGAGGTGTTTGAATCAGATTCGACGATACTTGGGTCCTGCAGCCGATGACGTCAAGGACGAAGCGGGGAACACGATGCAACCGGAATATGGGTTCACGACGGCGGTCAAGGTGGAATTCAGGTTGATTGCTGCGTTGTTGGCGGCTCATTTGGGGGATGTCAAAGAAGCAAAGGATCTTCTGAAAACAACACATCGTTTACTCGATCTCGATTCGTCGAACCCTGCTAGCTCTGCATTCAACGACGGTACTGTGAGTTGTTTTCACAAGTTGGCTTCTTTCTGCCCAGCGCAGAGTCTGACTCGAGTTTCATTATCCCCTAGCTGCGAGTGATGGGTCAAAATGATGGAAATACTTCCGCTCCATCATCTATTCAGATTCAACCGCCTCCGTATACTTCGCTCTACAATTTCACCTATCTCGCAAGTGTCGTAAGTACCCTTGAAATCTTTCGACACCGATTCTCGCCTCGTACTGAACATCGTTCATTCCAGGCCGTTCATCGAGATCCCTACGGGAAAACTCCTCGTTCGACTTTGTTCGTCGAAGAAGGTATCCGAATTGCGAACGAAAGACTAGATGGGAAAGAAGGTACGTTTCACTTTCAGTTCCTCTTGCTCTGCTTTCCTCCCGTGCCCTAACTCCTCTTCGGTCCTCTTGAAATGTAGCACTCCTCCCGATAGATCGAACCAGCTCTCCCTCTTCCTCACTTGCCTCGACTGCTCGACTCAAGATTCACCTTCACATCTTTGCAAGCGAACTAGCGATCATGCGATCTTCACCCGCCGAAGCAACCACCCATCTCCTCTCAGCTGTCTCTACGATGCGAAAGTTCAGTCAAGGCGAAGAAGGCGAAGCGTTCATGGCTCGATTGGTGCTCAACCTAGGATTGATCCATCTTCTCAAGAACAACGAATCGGAAGCCGAGCGATGTTTCGAAGCTGTGATCGCCTACTCCGCCAGTACCACAACCTCGACGAAACCCAGTAGAACCAAGGAGATCGTCTCGAGTGGAGCGACGACTGTTCAACTAGCAGAACTTTCGTTACTCTCCCTCAAACTCTCTCAAGGTCACACCCTCCCTCATTCGAGTTCATCCATCACCTCTTCCCCAATGCTATCTCGTTCTCTCTCCTCCAACTCTATCGTCCGTCAATCCCAAGTCTCCTCGACCATCTCGACTCGCTTACAAACCCTCACGCGTTCTCTCACTTCCCTCGACTCTTCCGACTCCCCTTCCTCTTCTTCCTCAAGTCCAAACTCGAACCTGACCCCTTCCTTACAATTCGTTATATCCTTCACGAAAGCCCTCACTTCGAAAGAGATCACTAAATCAAAGAGTAACCTATCAAACGCTTTGAATGCCACTTCTAAAATGTCTGCGAATCACGCGAGGGCACTCACTTTAGCTCTACTCGCCAATTTGTTCGAACAAACTAGGAATACAGAGGTGAGTACAAACTTCTTTCCGGACGCTTGAGGTGATATGAGGCTGACGAGGAGTTGAGAGGAGTAGGCGTTGAAAATGTTGAATTCGAGTTTGAGGTTGGTTCAAGGAATGGGAGGGAAACCTGTACCACCTGAATCGGCGGGAACGAAGGATGAGTGTATTGTAGGGAACGCAAAGTTGGGATTCTGGTTAGGTGAACGATTGTTAGGTAGGCCTTTTTCAACACTCTTCCCTCGCTCGCTGATGTGAGAAAGTACTGACGTTTGATTGACGAGGTAGCTTCATTGTTGAGCGGGGACAAGGGGGACAAGGACAAGGTTAGGACGCAGGAGAAGTTGAATAGCGCTCATAGGGAGGTTTTGAGAAGACAGGAAATCGAATATAGAGGAGTAAAGAAGGAAGATTGATAACCAGCTTTCGACATGATGTTGTAAAGCCTTTACTAGCTTTCGAGATTCAGGCAAGTTTGCATGCCGCGAAATTGAGAGCGAATGAGAACTTTTTCGTCGAATCTTCCAATCTTGCGTCTCATAACTTTCGCTTCATCGCGGCTCTCTGAGAGCGACTAGCGCTTCACGAAAGAGGAGACTGAGTGAGAGTGAACGAACTATAAAGGTTGCATGGGAGAAGGAAAGAGGAAAGACACAAAAAAATGATGGAAAAAAGGAAACACAAATTTATGGGAAGAGACCCTTGGCTTGACCGTGCTTCGAGTTTCGAAGGTGGTTATCCTTGATAGCCCATTGAATGAGTGCGTAACCTACGAAAGAGCGCGAGATTATGAGTGCCCAGATCCTTGCAAGGGTGACAGAGAGAAAGTGGAATTTGAGTACCGAGACCGAAGGGGACAGCGAAGTAGACGGCTTGTTGACCTAGACGCTTGACACCGTTGACAGCCCAGTGCTTGTAAGCACCTCGCATAGGATCTTGACGGAAAGGAGAGAGGGCTAGAAGAAAGGTTGGAAACAGATTCAGTTTCGCTTTGCACGGCAACACAGAGATAGAGAGCAGAGTGTGATACTTACTGTAGGTAGCGATACCCTTTTGTTTAGGTCCACCCATCTATTCCCGCATCCAAAGTTTGATCAGAATTCGAGTTGATCTGAGTGGCTCCTTTGAGAGATGAGAAAGGAATGAAAGGGATGACTTACCTCTCCCCACCAACCCATGTACTTGTGCCCTGTGGGCATACCAGATAGAACGGGAGCCGAGGAACGCATAGTGTGTTTTTATGAGATCTAGAAAGGTGAGGTGGAAAGATTCGGGAGGTGAGAAAACGTTGTCAGTCTCGTTCGCGCTTCTCCAAGGATGATTGAGAGCTCTAGTGAAGTACTAGTAAGCCTACTGTGTGACTGATGGACGTACTGTAGAGTGTGGGTAAGTGAAAGCGAATCTAACCCTATCTCGTTACCTTTGACTTGCTCAAGGCAAACCTTAACAATTCAAAGGTGCACTTTCAACCGCAACCTTTGCCTATATATCTCGATCACACCAGAGCTGCTCCAGGTCGTCCAGTGCCTCGCTTCACGCTCCCCCTCCGACTTTCTCCTTCGAAATAACCCCTCTGAAAGCAAGCCTCGCCGACCCGAGTTGGTCATTGAACAACCTCAAATCGGCTCTCAAATGACGGGCAATTTGACCATCAGTGGCATCGCAGCTCATACAGCACCTACAGGAGCCGCATCATTCTTTGGCTACCTCAAAAAGTATCGAAAGAATAAGAAACGTCAACATCCTTCTTCCGAATTGATCTACTACGAAGGTAAGTCCCTAATCTGCTCACTATAGAACACGTTCAATTGACGAGAAGAGTGAGTGCAGGCTTACAGATCGTGAGGAAGTTCTTGGAATATGCGTCAACTCATGGAGTTTCAGATTTACAAGCCTTCACGGCGGCTCACGTTCCGAATCCTAAATGGGTACTCAAATCTGTCGTGACTGTACCCGATTACAACATTGATCGAGCGGCGGAACTACTGTTGAAAGCGTTGGAAATGGATCCGAAAACGATGGAATTGGTCGGAGGAACGAAATGGTGGAGGATGAGAGGGAGAGATTTGACGGGAGAGTGGATCGAGGTGAGTCATCGCAGAAGATATTGACACGGCTAGGCAGGCAAGCTGATGTCGAGCTCTTCTCCGGTGCTTCAGATGAAGAAGGACAAGCTGAAACGAGGTTCTGCACCTCCAGAGCGAGTTTTACTTTATCTACATGGTCAATGTTCTCCCTATACTACTATCTCATTCCTTCAGTACTGATACAATAAGTACGTACAAATAGGCGGAGCGCATTTCTTCAGTTCTCGTGAGTTCAACGTTCACTTTCACTGCCCTGCTTTTCTGTCTCAATTCTGATCAAATCGCTCAACCGTTTTTCTTCGATTCTCTTGATTTCCTTCAACAGTCGAAACGCATCGATATCAAATTCAACGACATGCCCGTAAACTCGGTGCTCTCGCATTCGCCCCCTCTCAACGTAAACCTTTGCCTCACTTCCCCCTTTTTCAGCTCCGAAGTTCTGACCTTCTCGATTGTCTGCTCAGGTCTTGCACCTCAATATCCATTCCCCTGTGCACTCCTCGACGCTTTCGCAAGTTACTTATTCCTCATCGATCCTCCGAGCGGTTCAGGACATTCCGCGATTCATCCGAGTAAGATCATTCTTTCGGGAGATTCAGCTGGTGGGGGTCTAGCTTTATCCGTAAGCACTTTCTTCGCCTGTCAATGAGAATTACGACGTCTCGTATTGACTGCTTCGAGTTCAGCTCTTGGTTTTGTTGCGAGATTTGGGATTACCTCAACCTGCTGGAGCAACTCTCATTTCACCTTGGGTCGATCTAGCGCATTCTTTCCCTTCTGTCAACGGAGACGGTCAGTCTTCACCCGGTCATCAGTCTCTTCGTTTGGCAGAGACTAATGTAGTCGAAGGTGAACTTGACAGATTCCGGAGATTACATCCCTTCAAAAGGATTTATTTACAAACCCGATCTCGTTTGGCCACCACCACCGAGCAAAGAGTGTGGATTGGAACAAGTCTTGTTAGGGGAAGATGGAGGACAAGTTGTGCAATTGTACGAACAAGTACAGGTGAGTTTGAGAAACTTTTCACCCATTGCCCAGAAGACTGATGGACCTTTCTCGATCCCGCAGATGTATTGCCCGAATAACTTGATGGATCACCCACTCGTTTCTCCTGTCAATCAAGGTTCTCTAGGTGGACTTTGTCCTCTTTACATCGTAAGCTACTGCGTTCGCGTTTCTCTGAAACTTTGCTAATCCTGTTCGTACTTGCCACAGGCTGCTGGAAGTGACGAGCTACTCCGAGACGAGATTACCTACATCGCTCATAAAGCGGCGAATCCCTCAGCCTACCCTCCATCGTCTCACATTCTCGACACCTATCCTACTCAGCGAGCACACCTCGAAGCCGAATACCCCGCTACACTCGTTCAGTTCCAATTGTTCGAAGGGGGCTGTCATGTTGCCACTACACTTTCAGTCGCTTCAATCGCTAAATACGTAGGCCACTCTTTATTACTTCAATGAGATCAGCGGAGACTAACTCAGTCCGAACGAGATAGATCTATCGAGGAGCTGCGAATGCAGGACTATTCTTCCTCACTGGTGCGAAAGTGAAGAAAGATCGAGAGAATGGAAACGGGAACGGACATCATTCTCACCACCGACACTCCTCTCACCACCTCCATCACTCCCGAGCGAGCTCTTCCCAACCTAGTCGGTCATCCACTCTCGAAACTACACCAGGAGAAGAAGCACAAGTCACGACTTCAGCAGTCAATGACCAAGCGATCGTCGCTCAAGCTCTCACCAACATCGATCTCAAACTCGCCAACACGAAGATTCACCACGAGATCGAAGGAGACGAATCACCCGACTCTGGATCCTCCGCTTCTTGTTCCTCTGACGAAGATGGAGAAGAAGACGCTTCGACAAAGTACTCTGATGGCATCATTCGAGTTACTGGACACCTCCCGCACTTCGACGAGAACAACATGATCCGACAACGAGTCAACAACCACGGCAAGACTCGACCTTTAGAACCCGCGAGTGAATTACCCGGATGTCGAATGGACCCCGAACACATTGGGAGGGTTCACGCAGGACCCGTCAGGAAATGGTTAGCGAAACGATCAGAGTGGGATTCGAAGTACTCGAGTGATTTAGAAAAGTATCGGAAGATCAGGATTGAAGATCGAGTGAAAGCGGTCGAGAGTGGATTCTTGTTGGGACAGTTCAGAGGGGAGAATCCACCGTTGTGTGCGTTGGCAGGGTGGAGTGATCAGGAATTGGCGAGACAGGCTGGGGAGAGCGTCGATGAGGTCGTCGGCAAAAAGAGTGCGGCTAGTATGGCACTTTCTATGTGGGCAAAGGTTAGTTCGAAACCGGATGAGAGTAGGGCGGGGGATGAGAAAGTCAAGGAGGTTGAACAGGAAATTGTAGAGGAGAAAAAGGAGGAACGAGAAGCTCGAGCAGCTTGAGTTGCGAAAAAAGGAGTGTTTTTTCTGTACATAGATAGTCTCTCTCTGTCTCATTCTTTGTTTAGATTCGTTTTTAGGTTACCCATACATATCTCGTCGTTCTACATAGTCAGTAATACATTCTCATACATGCTTGACTTTGTTGGAAGGTTGCGAGAAATCTCTCCTCTCCTCTTCTGTCATTGCCCACCTCCACCTCGATTCCTCAACTTCAGCAATGGATATCGACTTACCAGCTGCATCTACTTCTACTCAACCTATTAGGCGAATTCCTGTATCTGATTCATCCCCTTACGATCTTGAACAAGTTGCAAACACCTGGGAAGGTATGTGGTTCACTTTCATCATCTCTCGTTCTCCTCTTGAAGCTGATGGATGTGCTCTATACACAGGTAGGAGTAAGATCAACCGATTACTCTACGTATCCAACTCTTCACCTTCGCTCTGTGGTGCCGCTCTCGCCCTCGCACTCTCTTCGATCAAACAACTCACTCTCGACATTCAACTCTATCAAGAAGTGTTTCACTTGTATCGACAACACATCAGTCAGATTGAAGCGGGTACCGAACAAGATCCGACCGCTGTCAATTGGTACAATGCTACGAAAGGGAATCAGGTTCAACTCGATAGGAATTGGTTGGATCAAGCGAAGAAGGACGCTCAGAGTGGGAAAGAGAAATTGGAAGTTGAATTGAAAGGCTATACGACGAACTTGATCAAGGAATCGATCAGAGTAAGTCCCTAGTTCTCTTCCTCACGAGGAATTTCGCTGATTTCGTCCTGCTTTTGCAATCAGATGGGTTATCGTGATCTCGCAAGGTTCCAATACAAGTGTGGAGAACTACAAGATGCTGTCAGATCATACACCAAGTCGCGAGAGTACTGCACGACCAGTCAACACGTTCTCGACATGTGCATGGGAGTTATCGAAGTGAGTCGCTTTCCCTCCTCTACACTTTCAACCCCAAACTCATGAGATACCGTAATAGATCGCTCTCGACATGTCAAACTACGCTTTCGTTCGCAATTACGTCGTGAAAGCAGAATCTGCAGTCGATGCCGCTCTTTCCGCCGCAAACGGTAGCAAACCCAAAGCAGCTGCAGTCAACCTCCCAGGCATGGTCGCACCCGCTCAAGATCCTCTCGAAGCAGCAAAGGAGCGTGAACGCAGGATTGTACAAGAGAGGTTGATCGTAGCTGGAGGAGTCGCACATCTCGGTTCAGGCAATTTCGAGAAAGCCGCTAGGAATTTTACTGATCTAGGTACGGAAGCTGTCAATGCTGCAACTAGTCACGTAAGCCTCAATCTCTCATGATCAATTGGACACATCTGAATTGACAAGCGTAGGGTTTACAGTTCATCCCAGGAGGAGATATCGCACTTTACGCAGTTTTGACTTCTCTCGCCTGTTTCGATCGTGCACAACTTCGTACTCGCGTATTGGAGAACTCGAACCTTCGTCCTTTCCTCGATCTCGAACCTTACCTCCGTGACATCGTTCGCGCTTTCTACGATAGCAAGTTCAAACATGGACTCGAATTACTCTCAAAATACGAGGTAAGTCTTTACTTCTCTCCGGCATCTCTCTTCTGCATGCAATTGACTGTGTCTGCCTTACAATTCACTAGCATCGACCACTGTTCGACATTCACCTCGCCCCTCATTTCTTCCCCCTCGTTCGTTTGATCCGTCAACGCGCCCTCTTAGCCTACTTCCAACCTTTCGCATCCGTCTCCCTCTCCCGCATGGCCTCTTCTTTCGGAATTCCTCAACCTCACCTCGAATCAGAAGTGATCGAGTTGATCGGTCAAGGGTACTTGAAAGCGAGGATTGATTCAGCTAGTGGAACCCTCGTCGCCAAGAGGAAGGATGCGAGGGGTGAAGCGTTCAAGAATGCGTTGGAGGAAGGGGAGAAGGTTATGAAGAGAGCTACTGCGAGTCAACTGAGGTAGAGTCGACATTTCGTACCTTTTCGGCGAAGAATTTCAGTGATTGACCCTTGAGAGAGTAATGTGTAGGATGAAACTACTTCATGCCGAAATCGTAGTCAAAGGATCTAGGGGATCTCAACAACAACAACAACAGCAACATCAACAACGTCTCTCGGATGATTGAACTGCTTGATCATTAACCTGTTGTCGTCGTTTCTGCTTTCCTCGTTTTCCGCATTTTTACAGATACCCCCCTCTTCCTCTCTCTTTCGTCGTTTGTTTGGTTTCCCTAGTTTGTTCGTTTCAGTTCAGTGTGAAGCAATGAAAGATCAGTACAAAGAATGGAACGAAATCACTTCCCTACGAGAGACTCGCTCCTCTTTCTTTCACATTTCACTGGGACAACTGTTCTATCTTCGTTCAGCCACTCAAGCATCACTACCAGCGTCATACAGCACATCAGATAGCGCGTTCTCCCCTCACATCCTCTCTTTCACCTTTGATCTTTCCTCCCCACTTCTCCTTCCTTTCGAGAGATGGCAGACTACTGGATCAGTCGAGACAAGTACTTCTGCAAGTACTGCAAGATCTACATAGCCGATGACAAACCCGTACGTCCTCTTCCTCCTCCTCCTCTTCTCTCACTTGATTTCATTGATTGATCTTGATTCGATCCAATAGTCACGTACACAACACGAGACTGGGTTCAGACACAAAGGAAACTATGAGAGGTATATTAGGGATATCTACAAGCGAGGTGCGAGGGATCAGAAGGATAAGAACGAGGAGGCGAAAGAGATCGCTAGAATAGACGCTGTGAGTTTCAGATCTCTCCCCTTCCTTTCTCTGTACATTCAAGCTGATGAAGTGCTATGAGTACAGGCAGCGAAAGCCGCAATGGGTATGGATGGAGCAACATTGACAGAGGAAGAAACTCCAGTCGCATCAACTTCGAAACCTCCTGCTCCTCCTACAGTCACTCCGAAACCTTCAGATCCTTATGCGAATTATACAACTGCTGAATCACTAGGGTACAAGGATGATGTAGCGGAGAAACAGAAAGAGGAAGCAGAGTTGAGGCAGAAAGAGGGAACGATTGGGGAATGGCAGAAAGTGGTAAAGAAACCGAGGGTGCAACCTCAACCTCCAGTACCGACGGGCGGATTACTACCTCTTGGTACATTGCCACCGCCGATCAAACAGGAGGAGGCGAAACCGGTAGTCAAGGAAGAAGAAGAGGGAGAGAAGGAAGAAGAGGTGAAACCCAAACGAAAAGGTTATTTCACAGAGAAGCAACTGGACACAGAGGACGATTTTGATCCATCTCGAATCGGAATCAATCTGAAGCGGAAAAGATTGACGCTCAAGGAGGAACAAGCATTGGAAGAGAAAGCGAGGGAGGTTGAACGGGTCAAGGCGGAGAATTCGAGAGGATTGGATGGTGCAGTGGGAGGATGGGCACAGGCAGAGATCAAAGATGAACCAATGTTGGAGTTTGAACAACCACCTCAATCAGCTGGAAGGGGAGAGGGAGATGGAGGAGAGGATGAGAAGAAGATTGAGGTTGAGAAAGTCGAGGAGAAACCGGCGATTGGAGGAGGGTTCAAAAAGAGGAAGATGCATGGAGCAGGAACGACACGGAAGAAGTAGTCCACCCCTCTCTCTCTCTTGTGTATGACCTGATGAGAAACGACAAACTACTTTTGATTTGCAAAACATCGAATGAGACAAATGAGAGAAAGAGAGAACAACATGAGAGTATACATGCTAGTACGAGATTGACTAACACCTCTCGAGAACGATTGCGATACCTTGTCCACCACCGATACAAGCGCCTCCGACAGCGTAACGCTTGTTGAGTCGATGAAGGTTGTGTACCAAATTGGCAGTGATACGTGCTCCACTCGCAGCGAGAGGGTGTCCAAGAGCTATTGTACGAAAGAATCGATGAGCGGGAGGAAACGGAAGAGAATCGAATGTCAAGGTTGAGCTCACCGATAGCTCCACCGAAGACGTTCGTCTTGTCATTTGGGAGGTTGAGTTCTCGTTGAACCGAGAGCCATTGAGCAGCGAATGCTTCGTTGACATCGAAGAGCTAAAGATTGTGAGAGGAAGTGAAGGAGTAGAAACTCATCAAGGTCAGCTCACGTTTCTTGCGACATGGACATGACGGTCTCGAGAACAGCTCGTCAGTGGGAGAGAGCTTACATCGATATCAGACATCTTGAGTGAAGCCTTTTCGAGAGCTCCCTTGATCGCCTCTACGGGTCCGATACCTGCTCATCGAAACTTTTCATCGTCAGTCTCCTCCTCCGAATCAGGGTCAAAGAGAAAGGGGGAGCTTGACCCACCCATGATACTAGGTTCCACGGCAACTACATGGTAACTCAAAACCTTCGCCAACGGTTTGATGCCATACCTTCCGAGGGCTTCTTCCGAAACGACGACGTTCGCAGCCGCACCATCACAGATTCCACTTGCGTTACCAGCTGATACGACACCTCCTTTAGCGAACACAGAGGGGAGTTTGCCGAGTTGTTCGATCGTTACTTGAGGTCGTGCGTGCTCATCTTGGGAGAAAGTGATGGGTTCTCCTCCTTTTTTCTTCGGTGGGAGAGAAATAGGCGTAATTTCATCTTTGAAAGCACCGGCGTCGAGTGCTACGTGACGAGAGCGAATCAGCGAATGAGAAAGGGGGCCTGTGACGAGAAGGAACAGAAAAATTTACCTTCTTTCCATCGTTTTTGACTTTGTAAAGCGTATTCATCACATTGTTGACGAGTGATGCCGTATTTGTTTGCGAGGTTCTCGGCGGTGCTGCAGAAGAGGAAAGGATAGGGTCAATACAGGAGTGCGAAATCGAAAGAGAGGGAGAAGAATCGACGAACATTCCCATAGGGCTGCGATGGAGAGACTTCGGTCAGCAACAGTCGCTCAAAGCGTCTCTGGTGAACAAAGAAGCCTTCTACGCACGTAGGATTTGGTACTCGATCCGTCAAAGCAGCAGCGAGAGAATCTTCCAACTTCAAGTCGACACCGTATCGAGTTCCAAACCTCGAAGCTCCTGAGAGATTGTCTGTCGAGCAAACGCTTGCGTCCATCAGTGTGTGACTAAAGCGAGATGACGAGAACGATTGAACTGACAAGGAGACATTGACATTTGTTCTGAACCCCCGGTTAAAACGACGTCTGCTTCTCCCAGTTTAATCTCCTGAGCAGCGTTAATGATCGTTTGGAAACCGCTTCCACACAGCCTATCACCTCATCCAACTCGAGTCAGCTCCTCTCTCTTGTATGAACCCCACCATCATCAATCTCGGGAGAAAGGAAAGGGGGAGAGCTCACCTGTTGATTGTTACAGCTGGTACATCCACCCGCAATCCACTCAAGTGACCAACATGACGAGCCAAATAAGCAGCAGATGGATCAGAGTAAAGTACTTGACTGTATCATCAAGAGGTGCGTTAATCATCTTGAACAAATCCTAGTAGAATTTGCAGAACGAGAGTTCACCCAAAGTGTACACTATCTACTTTAACACCTTGAGGTAGTTCTGCCAATGCCGCCTTACCAGCGAATCCACCCAGCTGAAGAGAAGAAGAGAGGGCAGAGTTCAGTTTTTTGCTCAGTGATGAGTGGGGGAGGAAGGGCTTACTTGAGCAGCAGTAAAGTTCTTGAGTGATCCACCGAATGCTCCAAAGGCTGTACGTTTTGCGGATGCGATATAAGCCATTGTTTTAGTACGGAATGAGTGAAAAAGAACAAGTTGAAAGAAGACAGCGTCGGGTCTCGGCTACCTTTTTCGCACACTTCGTTCGAGCTCTTGTGCACGAAAGAGCTACTCGCGACGACAACACACGCTTCAATTCGCAAAGCGAGGTGAGCCGAGGAACTGGTCGCGAAGGAGAGAAAGTACAACTTCGAGGTATAAAGTGCACTTCAGGACTTCTTTGACGGATCTCAAAACAGAACTACAAACAAAGCAACGATTACAACTTGAACTTACCTGCGTCGACTTGAGCATCGGCAGGAGGTGGAATCCCTTTTTCACAAACTTGCCTCATCTCCCTCAACGCTTCGACCAAGTTTGACCTGAACGTCTCTGTCGAAGTTTCAGGGTTGGACACTTTCGACTCGATTCCGAACTTGACTAGTTTGTCTCCAGCGAGGTCTAAATTCCATCATGATCACGTCAGTCAAGTTCCGGGAGAGGGTAAAGAGAAAGAAGTAGGTGAAACTGACAATTGATTCCGTAACCGTTCGGATAGACCGCACCGAATCCAGTTCCATAGAACCTATCACCCGCACTCAAGCCACTAGTACTCAACACCCACTCTTGACTCTTGCCGAACAACTCGTCGTCGAACAAAGCGTGGGATTCTTTCAAATCTGGTCGAAGGAGTAAACGGAGTCCCATCAAGTGTCGATCGATTCCTCTTCCCGTTGACGACTCTCGGGTGAGAGTGTTGTGAGTTTTCGTAGCTGCCGAAAGGAGCGAATAGAGAGTTTTAGGCTGCAACGACACGACACGATCAATTCAAATTCAAATTCCGATGCGGTGTGAGAGAAGAGAAAAGGTTCACTTACATCGGTCTTTCCTTCTCGCATAGCTTTGACCCATTTCCAACTATCCTCACTGAAAGTACGAATGACTTCCGTTCGACCTCGAGAGAACAAACGAGTAGAGGCAGTTTCATAAGTTGCAGTAGGTCGATTGTGAGTCTTGTGGTAAGCGAGTTGCAAAGCCATTTGAAGGTACGCGTCGGGAGAATGTTTGCCTGTTATCGATCAATCGAGTCGAAATTAGTGACAAAACGGGATAGAAGAAGAGCGGGATGAATTTTGAGGTTAGCTCACCAACATTCTTGATCCAACCTGCACCATACTCGTCAAACCAAAGCATTCTACCTTCACTATCCTTCGCAATCTCTTGTACCGTCTTCTCTGCCTTCTCGGCCGCTTCTTTGATCTTGTCATCTACGACCCATTCGTAAGGTCCTTTGAATTCTCCTCCCTTTCCCCTTTGACTTTCTCCCTTTGGATCCAAATCCTCTGCGAGTGCATAATCCGCCACGATCGAAGGAATCAACGCATCGCAAGGAGAGTGTTCACCGACCATACTAGCTCGCCCATTCGACTCTACATGAATTCCCACCGCTTTGTCCCACCAACGATTCTTACCCGATCCACCAGCAGTCGAAGCGTTGAGAATGTGAGCGTCCAAATCGGTAGAAGGTTTCGAAGGGTCCGAGTAAGAAGTCTTGAATTGACGGGATTTGAGAGTGTATGGATCGAGAGAGAGGACGAATAAACTATCTTCGATTTGAGTAACGGATGCTCGATTCGTTGGAGAGAGTGATAAGAGGTGTTCACGAGTCGCAGTCCAGCTGTCTCGATCATCCCCTGAAAGTACTCCTACGCTCGTTGCGGCAGGTCCTCGGTTCATGGCATCTTCGGCTATCGCCCATAATCCTTTCTCGAGTTCGGAAGGCGCGATTCCGTTTCCATCCGAAGTGACAACGTCCAAAGAGTAGAAGTGATCGTTCGCCATGACTACGATGTGTTTTGCTGGGTGAGGATGAGGAGAGTGAACCATGGTATCGGAAGGGTGGTGAGGTAGTCGAGTAACTCCGAATACTCTGTTTGTGAACCAGAAACGTTGGGCACGACCTAAAGAACCCGTCAGTTCCCGTTACCCAAACAAGTGTACAGGGCAGAACAGGAACGGGGAGATAGAGGGAGAGGTGGCAGTCGAAGGGAATGGGTCAGGAGGCTCGAACCGAAAAGAGGAAAGAGAATTCACCGAGAGTATTGAAACATCTCAAACGGACCTGCACGAGAAGAGTCGGGAAGGATCTCTTGACTATACACAGTAAACTTTCGTCAAGAGTCGTATTCGAAAATTCGAAGAGAGAGCTAGGGACGTACCGATCAAGACGAATCTTGAAGTCGATGAGACGTTGAGTGAGTTTGGCAGCTCGTCGAACCTGCCAATCGGTGAATTGACCTGTAACAGCTCAGACTTCGGTGAGCAAAGCCATCGCAAGGTTGCGAAAGTTGTTTTTCGCAAACTTACCTTTCTCCGGTACGCTATCCCTGAACTCTTTCGGGATCCCTTCGTCCTCTTTCATGAGTAACCACCAATTACTGTTGACTGGCAAAGGAACCCTCCAGGAATGATAGGCAATGTTGAGCCAAAAATGATCATCCAACCAATTATTCGGTGTAATCCTATCGATATCTATTCACTCTCTCTTGCTCATCAGCCTCCCCACTCTACGCTCATGGAGTGAATGAGCTTACCTTTGAGTCGTTCTTGTAAAGTTTTCCCCAAAGTCTTTTCGAAATCCCGCGCCAATTGTCTCCTCTTCTCCAATTCGCTCTCTACCCAGTGATCGTTCCCACCTTCTCTAGCCGCTTGATCCAACAAGAAAGGTCTCAAACTCGTGACATACTTGTCTAGAGTTGCCGGGAGAGGGGGAACAGGTAAACGAGGGAGTGACTTCGAATGGGTGAAGGTTCGAGGTTGTTCAGTACGGTAAGGAGTTAAGGCGAACATGCGAGTTGGAGTAGAGCTCAGGGAGCGGGTCGAAGGGAGGTTGTGCGAGTTTAGGGTTGGTTGTGATTGTTTGATGAGCGAGTTGAGTCGAGTAGAAGCCTGAAGTGTACGTGATAGTTTCGAGGTAAGATGCATGAGATGTGAAAGCTCAGCAACAGCTCATGACCCGAGGACGAGAAGTTTGTGAGAGGGGGTCAAGAGAGAAACGGCAGCAGAAGTGTTCCGAGTTACCGTCGACTCATCTAACTTCGCCGTCGCACTCGTTACAGCGTGAAAACATCGGTTCGAATTAAGCAAGATATCGGCAAGTAAATAAAGGGGGAATGCGAGAAATAAAGAAATACGAAAATACTATAGAAACTCGTCTTCGCAACTTTCAAGAAAAGATACTCTTCTTCCCTCCTCCCAAGGTCAATCCAGTGATCCCTTTCTTCCCATTCAACTTGATAGGTGATAAATAGTCAGGAATGATTCCATTCACATCCGCGTTCTGTCGTCAAGACCCCTCAATCAGCTACTCTTCGAAAAAGAAAGAAAGTAAAGTGTGAAAAAGAAACTCACCTCTATCCCAGCCTGCCAATCGAAAGCTTTCCTCTCCCCACCCCCAAACAACTTCTTCTTCTTTTTCTTAGCTTTCGGTTCTTCCTCCCTCACCTGTTCCTCCTCTTGCTCTGCTTCAGAAAGATCCAAACTCAACTTGTTCTTCTTCTTTCCGCCTTCTCCAGTCTTCCCTTTCTTGACTTTGAGTCCACCACCTCCGAGCTTCTTGCCCTCCTTCGAAGAGTTGACAGATTTGTCAGAGAGTACTTCAGCTTTCCTCTTCTTCTTCGCAACTGCCGTTGGAACTGGAGCAGCTCGAGGAGTTTCCTCTTCATCCTCTTCTTCCTCCTCTTCTGCCTCCTGGATCACTGACTTCTTCTCAACCTTCTTGGTCGATTTCGTAGCTTTCTTGACAGGCGGTGGAGATGGTTCCTTCGGAACGGGTCGATACATATCTTCCGAATCCTCCTCGGATCCTTCAACCTCGACCGGTTTCGCAACCACCTTCTTCTTCTCCTTGGGAGCAGCTTTAGCTTTCGGTTTAGGCGGTGGTTTGATTGTCGATTCTTCCTCGTCCTCCTCTTCGACTACCTCGGGTTCAGGTTCGGGAACGACGACGGCTTTTCGTTTCTTCTCCTTTTCTTTGACGGCGACGGGAGAGCGAGATTTCGAGGTGGCGACGATGAGTAAATCGTATTGTGCTTGAAGGGCCGAGAGGGCGTTCTGAGTCGCTTCGAGGGTAGATGTTGTTATAGAAGAGGATTTCTCAACGGATTTGAGGGAACTCTGAGAAGCTTTCAATTGAGCCTGTGCGGACGTGAGTACATCAGTATCTCGATGATAGTAATCGACTGAAGTAAGCGAACGAGTACGCACTTTGAGTTCCTTTACTTCAGTTTCTAATTTCTCTTTCTTCTCTCTCAACTCGCCATCCTCTCCTCCCTTCTCTACAGCCTCTTGCAGATCCTCCTTGAGCGCAATAACTTGAACTTTGAACTCCTTGACCTCCTCTGTTCGGACTGCTATATCACCCTTGACTTCGGCGAGTGAGGATCGGAGGGAGGAGATGGTTCCTTCAGACTTGTTGAAGGATTCTAAGAGAAGTTTACGAGATGCCGTCAAAGCGGAAATACGCTTCTTCTGAGTGTCGACTAATGCCTGTACGAATCGACGGAACACCAGACAGAGTCAGTTCTTGTCTTCATCTGTAATCGGTCAACAGACGTACCTGTAATTCCTCCCTCTCTGCTCTCTCACCTCGCAGCTCACCCTTGACTACCGCCAACTCAAACTCCAACTCAACCGTTCTAATCTCCCAGATCCTTTCCTCCTTCTCCAACAAGTCAATCTCCCACTTCTCTTTCCACTTCCGATTCATCACCTCGCACTGCAACTTCCCCATCGTCTCTCTCGCCCTCCTCTTCTTCGCTTGTTCAATCTCCAATCTCCTCTCAGTCTTCCCCAACCTCTCCCTCAATTCCTCTTCCTCCCCTCGCGAGTTCTGAAACGTCGCAAGTTCCTGAGCTAACCTAGTCGCTTCGGCTTCCCAACCTTCCGCATCGATTCCCCGAGTCTCCTCGGCCTTCGAGAGCGATTCTTCAAGTTGTCGAATACGTTCGGTAGCTTTGATTAGTTTCGCGTTGCTCGCACTCGACGCTTGAGACAGGGTGTGGTTGCGTTCTTTCAGGGATTCGAGTTGTTTCGCGAGGGGTAAGGCGAGGAGTGTACCGTCTGGGATGGAAGTTGGTGCGGAGGATTGAGAAGAGGAGGAGGAAGAGGAAGGAGGGTGAGAAGAAACGGTTCGGCGGTGATTGTTGGAAGGGGAGAGAGTCTTCTTGGTTGGGTGTTTGAGGGTGTGAGTTGGGAGGGTAGTTCGAGAGGAGGCGATTGGAATCGAAGAAGTCGAAGCGGAGAGGGGATTGAGGTGAATGGGAGCAAGATTCGAGGAAGATGCGGTAGGGAGTGACAGTCGTTTCGATCGAGGACTACCGTTTGAGTTCGTCGCTGGCAGTAGTTCATCGACATGTCAACACGGACAGTTAGTATCGAGAAGAGCGAAGTGAGAGCTTACAAGGAGGAAACAACATTCTGCCGATTTGACTAGTCCTCGCCCGTTTCCGTTCTTTCTTCTGCTCTCCCGTTTTCCGTCTCTCCACACTACTCGTAGCCTCCGTCCGTGGCGAAGCAGTCTCTCCCGCAAAGATCTCTTCGGTTCTCGCTTGTCCTCTCACTCCGAATGGGTCCTCTTCCTCGATCACTTCCTCCAGTGTCTCTTCATGAGGATTGAAAGGAGGTGCTCTCAATTCTTCAGGGATCTGTCTGTTTGACCGAAGGAGTGAAGTAGAGTGTTGTTGTTGTTGTTGTTGTGAAGAAGGGGAAGAAGAGGAACGAGCGATCCTTGATAATTCTAGTTGTTCCGATGTTTGATAAGATGCTGTAAAGAATGACATGGTCGGTAGTAAATCTGTCTAGCGAGAGAGTGGAAGCAAGAAGAAACTAAGTCAGTTGAGATTCTACGTCAGTCAATACCTCTTCGGCTCCTTCCTCCCGTGCGTTGTGTCATGGCCTATACTCCTCCAGTCTCCTCGCTTAGTGTACCCACACAATCGTCCAGAGTCCGAAAGCGATGTTGACTGAAAACCAACAATGTCAACAAAGGAACTCGACTCACCGATTAGATCGAGTAAAGTCTGCCTAGTTGGCTCGAGGTAGTGTTAGGAGTATCTCTGGATTAGGTGTACTCGTATCGGTAAAGCGGGAGGTGCGGGAAGGGAAGACAAGCGAGAGGTTGTTATTTAGCTGGGAAAGGAACGACAAAACTTTCGCAACTGTTCGCAACCCTTTCTTCGAACGATCAAGAGAGAGGTGCGAATGCAGTGAGAGAGATGCGAAATAATACTACAACAAAACAATAAATAACCCCCAAAAAAATTCTATTCCTTTGACCCATTCTTAATTTCCCAATTCCTGAAATGTGCCAACCCTGCTTCGTAACCCTTCGAGATCCCTTTCACATACCCCAACCCCTTCTTGTCTTCCAATTCGACGAACCTCAGGTGTAACAGCTTGAGATCTTGGAAGGTTAGGTAAGGAGGGAGGGAGGAAATGAGGGAGGGTGAAGTTTCTGGATACAGCGAAGAGGAGAGTTGGAGAGGGACCCGAGTGACCGAGGTATCGGGTGAAGGGAGAGAAGAGGAGGAAGGACGGAAGTTTGCGATGTTTGAGGAAGGGTACAGGGAATTGAACCGGAGTAAGACGCTCAAAGCTTCAGATTCTTGATACGCTCTACTCGGTTGTTCCGAGTCGTTAGTTCTGTGCAATGAAGGACAAAGGACTGAGTGAAGACATACTTGGCTAAGACCCTGATCAACCCGCCCCAAACTTTACTGACATTCCTCCCGTTCCTCCTCTCTTTCTCCCATTCCCTCGCCTCTCTCCCAACTCTCTCCAACTCCATCTCCTCCATTACCTCTCCCTCCTCCTTCCTCTGTCTCAGTTCAGTAACCGCAGAGCATTCCTCACTACTCCACTTCAACCATTCTTCGAAAACTCCCTTTGATTTCTCCACCTCTTCTTTCCCAACCTTACCCACCTCACATCGTTTCATCATCAATTCAAAACTGTATCGATTCTTGTCGATCCCCGTTTCGTCGAACGCAGTATTGAAGAAGTCGAGAGAAGCAGACAAGGTCGAATGAGAATTGAGGATTGATAAATAAGCGTTGAGGAGGAAAGTCGAGGGTTTCACCTCGGGGAACATGGAGGTCGAGGTAGGAGGGGTCGTATCGGGTGAGAGGGAGAGTGCGGAGGGACCAACGATTTGTATCATTAGGTTTTGAGCTTCGAGGAGAACTTGAGAGGAAGTCTGAGGGAGTGGTCCGGGATAGAATAGGGATGCTTCTCCGAGTAGCTCGATCAATGCTAGAGGTCCCGCATCTTCCTTCGATATCGATGGTCGAGAGAGAGCAAGGTTTGTCGGATCTTGTTCAGCCTTGAGTACAGTCGAAGGTCTCCCCTTGTCCTCGATTTCCTCAATCTTGATTTTCTCCCTCTTCTTCCCTCCCTCCGGTCTGAACGCCGCATACGTCTGAAACACCAATCCGAGTGTATTCTGATCCGGTGCAACTTTGCCTCCGACTCCAACCATTTTGACCAGCATCCACCTAGCTCTCGCCAAATCTCCATGCCTCTTCGCACCTTCCAGAAGAGCATGGAATGTATACCTACTAGGTTCTATATTCTCATCCAACATCTTCCTCATGAACCTCAGAGCCTCGAAATAATACTCTTGACTTCCTTCTCTCGAGCATGCTCGAATCACTCCATTGTAAGCGAGTTCGGAGGGCGGTAAGCGGTTGTCCTCTGTAAGTTCGGTGAAGAGATCAACTGCTCGTTCGGGAGAGGGGTGAGTGCCGCGTGAGCAAGCTTGGATCATTGTAGAGTAGAGTTCGATCGAGGGGACAGGGTGCGAAACGAGGCGGGAATGAGCGTAGAGATCCCAACCTTTTCGGATGAGAGCGGGAGGGGAGGAAGGGGAGAGTAGACGAGATACGATCGAGGTGTAGGTAGAGGGAAGAGGAGTGTAGCCGAGCGCTTCCATCGAGTGGAGGTGTTGAACTGCGAGTTCAGGGTGAGAAGGGAGGAGAGAAGTCAATAGGTGATGATGGGCGGTGACTGAAAGGGGTAGTGAGTCTGGAGGTCACGGTACATGATCAGTAATTGGCTCTGGGATTGAGGAGAGAGGAGCGAAACTGACTTTGTCGAGCGAAATCTGTCAGTTTCACGGCATCTTGCGGTCTACCTTCGCTCGCGTACAGCGCGAGGACGTCTTCCAGCACTTTTCCATCCGTCAGGGGGACGGTCGACTATCGAAAGAAAGCGTCAGAGACTAGGAGACAAGAGGCGTCTGGCGGGAAAAGGCTTACCTCCATCGCTCGTAACCCTCGAATCACAGCTTCCGTGTCACCTTCTTGCGCCTGTAGTAGATTTATGTCAGTGGCTAGGTCAAGATCTCGGAATGGGAACGACTTACGCAAGCTAGAACAAGATCAGTCCATTCAGATCTCGCCAATAAACCTTTTGGTAACGAAGCAGCTAAGCCTGCAGTCGAGGTAGATGCTTGAGGTACTAGCGGGACATCCTTGACCAACTTCTCCACTCGACTCAGCAACGCTACTGCAGGACCTGACGCTTCCTGAACTTCCAACGTTTCTTGCTCTTCGAGTGTCACCAGTTCCTGCGTCTCTCCCACTCTCTTTCTCCTCAATCGTTCCGTCAACGTCTCCCCGGATACATCTCGCTCCACTTCCTGTTCCTCTACCTCGTCTAAACGTTCCGACAACTCAACTAATCGATCTTGTCTTTCGTAAGTTTCCACTGTCGGATCTGGTAGAGCAGGTGCTTTCGATTGTTCGATTGCGTTCAAGGCGAGTTCTTCCGGTAATGCCGAAATCAGTCCCCTGTACATTGAATCCAGTTGTTCTTCGGTCAAGGGAGGAAGGGATTCGACGATTTCCTGTGCGAAAACGACAAAAACTCCGTTCAGTCTCGACTCTTCGAGCGCTAATTGAGACCGAGACTTACCTGGGCTACCACTCGTTTCTCCTTGACCTCTAGTATCCTTCTCTGTTGTTCTTGATGTGCTCTCTCCTCTTTGACTTTGTTCCTTTCTTCCTGCAATCCCTTGATCTCTCGTTTCTTTACAATCTTGTGATATCGCTCGGCAGCTTTCTCTTTTGCTACTTTCTGTCTAGTCGTCTTCTGTTCTGCTGGAGGGGTGGAATGGAAAGAGCGAGTTGATGAAGTTATCGAGAAGGGGATGTAGAGATAGGAGGAAGGAGGATGAGTGATCGCACGTTGGCGCGCGCATGATAGCATAATCTCAGCTACCCTCGGATCGTCGAACTGTAACTTTTGAGGTAGAGGTGAAGGAGAAAGATGAAAGAACTTGGAAAGTTTTCTTTCAACTTGCAGCAATTCACTCCGATCGCTTCAACCCTCTCGGAGAGAAGCAAGAATGACTCAGGTTACTATAGCAGAAGGTAGGCTCCCATTCTACAGTCTTCCCTTGCTCAATAAGCTGATCTGTATCTCCCTTTCCTTCCCGGCGACTTTCAGCGAATCGCATCATGTCGTGAGCACCCTAGACTAGCTCGAAAGCAGTGGGACGAACTAACAGAGTTCACCTTGATAGGCACATGAACAAGGATCATCAAGAATCCCTCGGGTGAGTTCGAATAACTCACTTTCACGTTTCGAGGTGGTGCTCCTAATTCTAAATTAACCCACTCCTTCGTCCTCTCAGACACTACCTCGAATACTATGCGAAGCTCCCTCGAGTCGTCGCTTACTCCTCTCCTCAAATTACCAAATTCGACTCTGAAGGCATGACCATCGAATACGGTCGCTCCTCTCGCTCTCAATGGAACCACTCTTTCACCCCTCGTATGCAAGCCGGTCAAGCCCGAGTCAGGTTGGAACAAATGCACAAGGAAGCGAAAGAAGGACTAGGAATCAGCGACATCTCGATCAACTCCCTTCACCTCTCTTCTTCCGCATGGATTTCGACTGCTCTCTGCCTCGCTTTGAACCTCTACCTCCTCTTCACTCCTTCCCCGACGATCGCCCACACGATGAGATGGATGAATCCAGTGATTCGACCTATCCTTAATGCGCTCTCGTTGAGATCTTCGCCGGAAATGTTGGGAGATTCAATCAAATTGTTCTGGTGTGGAAGTTTAGGGTTGGCGCATTTCGTAGAGATCTTTGCGTGCTTGAACCCTCTCTTGAGGAAGTACAACGTAAAGAGTCCTCTCACTCGATTCCTTTATGTTAGTTCAACTTTTTCTTTCTCTCGCTTGTGTAGAAGTGAGCTGAACACTCTGAATACGCTTCGATAGATGTTGACGACTCAGATCGGCGGGTTCGCGGTATGGCAGTCTTTGAGGGACGAGGGCAGGCGATTGGAACACAACGCGAAGAAGCATTAGATGGGTTCGTAAAAGTGTAGAGCAATCGGAAGGTAGAAAGGGCAGTCGATAAGCATTTAGTATCTATCTCCGAAGGGAACCCAACAGTCAAACCTCAGGAAGTCCCTCGCTCGTCAATTCCGTCACGAATCAGAAAGAGGTCATTGCAAAAAGATAGCGAAACTAGTTGGAAACTAGGAATGTATTCGAGAAGTAGAAAGCGAGGTCATCTATACGAGCTAACAAGGTCGTGGAAAGTAAAGACTTTGAGAGGTGTCGAAGGTACGGAGAGAGAGAACGAAGGCAGGGATGAGGATTTTTTCAGATTTAACGAGTTTGATCCTCTGCGTTTGACTCACTCAGAGTTGTAGATCGCCTGTTTGCGATCGGAGAGGTGACGACTGAGTTTCGAAACAGAGTGATCAAGAGATTGGTATCTGGATTCGTTCTCGTTCTGCGAGAGCTTCGAAACAAGGGTCAGTTCGAGCTTCGAATGAACCAGCAGTGCTTTGGAAAGGTTACATACCGCAGGAGAGGCGGATCGTCGTGGATATCGGCCCGCTCTTGAGCGTGCTCTTTGCCGAGAACCGGAAGGCGTCTATGTGATCGATAATAAGCGAAGTGTAAAGCGTAGTAACCACCAACTTGGCCAGAACTTACCGAGGTTCCCGTTGCACGACGAGCGCGTGGCCCGGGTCGCCACTTGACGGACTAGGTAGTAGGTCAGCGTCAGCTTCGTGAATCTACACAATCGGGAACGTCAGGGAAAAGAGAAGTGAGTTACCGATTCTGCATCGGGCGGAGCTTGAAGTTGAGGGAAAGTATCGAGGATAGCCTCGATGGACGCTCGTGTAGGCTACTCTGGTGAAGTCCGTCAGTGTGTACAGCTGCAAGAGAAACCTCAAAATCCTTACAATCCAGAGATACCAGAACTCTGGCGGCGTGCGAGGGTTGTCGACGATGACTTTCAGAACCTCCCTGATCATTGTGATGATTTTGGCAATGTTCTGTAGCCGTCCCCTATCGTAGACATCCCGCGTTACCCATTTCTTTTCCGCCAAGCTGGAAATGCCTGTGAGATCCGATCGAGCGCTTTCATAGGTCGACGGGACTTTCGATTCCTTGTTTGCTAGAGTGCCGATAGTCTTCAACGCTTCGAGAATCTGCTCGGCTATCCTTGGATTCAACTTGTTCTCTGCTGCTTCTGGATAGTAATCTTCGAGGGTCCTGGCAATTCGAAACGTCCAATGACCCTGTCGGAGATTACCTTCAGTCGTGAGGTTACGAGGAGTTGCGAGGATCGTGAACAGCACGTACGACAGCGTTTCGGAACCAGGAGTCACTGGGTAAAGCAGATTTGTCCAAATCCATGCCCTCAAACAACTCTTCCGCGGGAGGCTGAACCGGCAGAGGCGTCAAAATACACAACAGACCATGTAGTACAAAGTTGAAGTACTCACAATGTACCCAGAATAGAAGAAGAAGTCAGCTTTATCACATGCGGATCTATCTTTGCCGACAGATTCCTTGACGAGATCATGGTGAACGTTGCCAAGTCGGGTATGGATCATAGCTTGATGTGTCGAGCTAGTCTGTACCTTCCTCGAGTTGAGCCCGCCTTCGAGACTGTTCCTCCAAGTGCGCACGAGCGCGGTCGATTCTAGTTGGTCAACGATCTTATCGAGAAGCCGGCGTATTTTGACCATGAGAGTCTCATGATTCAGTAGGGCGTGGATATTCATATTGAGCGTCGTCAGTTGTCGATGCTGCTGGGGTTGTTAAGTGAGAAGAAGGAGAAAGAGAGAGAGGGGAATTGAGATTGAAGAAACGGCTTGTGCCCGGTTAGAGACCGGAGTCCTCGGACTTACTGCTGTGTTGCTGGTGAAGAGTTCAGTAGTAGGAGCATGTATGAAGCATGAAGATGGCCAGTGCAAGGCGAGCTAGTGGATTGTCGATGGAAATTTCGAAGAGAAGGGGTGAAGAAGCATGAGTCGGCAAGAAACTGAGCGATCGATGGGTGCAGTGGATACATAGAGTTCTATAGACAGTCCTGGAGTGCTGCTCGACTGCTCAGAGCGACGTAGCGAGGTTAGCTTGCTTCGAGAGATGGAAAAAGGGAGAGGGCTTACAGAACAGCGTTGTGACATCAAGATTGCGCTATACGTACGAGCAGCCTACACCGAGCACGGATATACGTAGTCCGAGATGATCAGGAGCTATTCGGCTGAGGGGCATGACGTTGGAAGAGGGAGAAGAGGGAAACTCCTCCTCACTTCCTACCATTCACTTCGACTGCTTTGAACCCTCCTGATGGGACGACGAAATACGTATTGGATCCTGTGCTCCCTCCGACTCGACCAAGGACACCTTCAACTTCAGCTCCAGATTCGATTTTCTCACTTTCTTCACTTCCCTTCGCCCCTTCTCTTCCTCCGCCCCCTTAAACTGTCTAGTCACTACCAGTCCACAGTTCTTGACGGCGAGATCGCGATCGCTCAGCTCCGAGATTTTCCGCGGTTTTAGTGCTTTGAAGCTGCTTTGTTCGTTCCTTCCCAGTTCTCTCCTGCATCCCTTCACTTCAATGGATCGTCAATTCAAGGTCACGAAGCGCCAGAAGAAGCCGAAACGTCCGCTCACCGCTCAGGAGCAAGCACAACGAGCAGCAAGAGCAGCTGAAGTATTGAAGGAGCGCCAAGTCGAAGAGGAGAAGCAGCAAGTAATCGACGATCGAGTGAGAGAGTTCACGGACAGAGTTGAAGATTGCGTGAAGTGCATGGCGGAGAAATATCGGACGTTGGAGGACGAAATCGAAAGGTGGGCGGTTGGGATGGAATACGCTTTCGTCAACCCGGATTATATAACGGACAGGGTCACTCGGGACGAGGAGACTATCAACAGACGACGGTGATACCTGTTGGATGATGCTCATTTCGATGTTTTATTCGATTACCTGCTGTTAATCAGAGATCTGATCAGCCACAATCTGGTCAGTCAAAGTTTGTGCGCATCCGACACTCTTCTTTGTTGGCATTACCACTAACCCGTTGTCTCCTACACAGATTATCGACCCGTCTACACACCAGGTCTGGCGCGGATTGACCGGCGTGGAAATCAGGAGTCGGATTAACGAATGGCAAGGACACCTCGTCGACGTAGATGGCTCACATTCAGTTTGCCTACAAACGGAGGTCAACGCGATAGTCCATACTATTGAAGGAAGGGTCGAGGATGAACACTCATCAAGGGCGGAGGCAGAGGAGGTGTTCGCGAAGGGTGTCTTCGGATCTCTCAGACGGCTATTCAACGTCAATCTTCCAAGAGCGATGGACATCCGAGCGAGGAGAAGGTCAAAATCTATCGAAGGTAGTCCTGCGAGACCGAGAGGGTGAAATTACGGACGAGGCCGACAAACAGCGTCGGAGGATCGAAAGAATAGAAACCGCTCCCTTCGAATAGCGCTTTCACTTCACTGTTTGGTGGTTCTGCTTTTACGTCGCCTCTCTGTTGAATATATGCTGCTACTTGTAGTAGGCAGAATCTCGAGAGTCGTGAACGAGCAGAGATGCCAAAGTCTGAATCTTGCGAAAGAGGAATTAAATATTTACTTCTGCAGTGAATGGGGTTTCTCGACGTGTTTTCGTCGAATCCGTGCATGAGTGTACTGCGCTTAGCTTCAGAACCCCAATGAAGGAAAAAACTTGCGAACTTTCGAGGGCCCTCACAACGTAAAAACCTCAACCTAGCCCCTTCTTCTCCTCTTACTTCCACTTTCCGATCGTATGGCTACAACACCTTATTCTAGCAAGTCGTGATGATACCGTCTGTCCTCCGCTCGGCCACCACTTCTTCTCCCAACTCTTCATCAAATAAACAACCTTACCTCCCTCTCCCTCCTGTCGCGTCTACCTCCTCTACTCCAGCTACGAATGAGCCACAACACCACTGCTCACAATGCAAACGCGACAAACCCGAGTCAGAGTTCCCTACCAAATTGATCAACTTGCAACCTTACCTCGTTTGCACACTTCACGAATGGTACTGGACGGAACAGAAGAGGGCGTTACATTGGGCTCCTGATCATTCAATGAGTATGTCAGAGGCGTGCGAGATAGTTAGGAGGATCGCGCAGGGAGAAGAATGCGATGATAGATTAATGATCAAAGGAGACGAGGATGATTTGAAGGAGATAGTCGATACATTGGCAAAGGCAGGACGTTACGTAGCGAAGAAACTGTGAGTCAAAACCATCTTCTTACTTCGACGCGAAAGATTGATCGAGTTTTTCTTTCGAATTTCGCAAAATAGTACTCCACGAGCTTCTCGAGCGAAACCTTCAGCTACCGAACCACCTCCTCCACCTACTTGGCTCTACGGCTTTCGAGATAGTCTGAAAACGAACATCAACAGGTTCAAATTGACGGTTTACTACCATCGAACGGCTGAGAAATTCACCATGACTCTCAAACCAGATGGAAAACAAGGTCGATCGGACAAACCTTGGGCGAGACCTGATAGGAAGAAGACCATCGATGTCGTTGAGTCTAGAGATGAGAAGAAGAAAGGGAAAGAAAGGGAACAGGCTTATGAACGATTCGTTCCTCCTCCTCCTTCGACGGCTCACGACGGCCCCAATCGTCATTCGATGATGGACGCAGAGCTTCCTCAGGCTCTACTCGATATCTCAGCCAAAGAAGTTTCGACGATACACGACAATTCCCTCGATTCGACCACTTCCGATTCCCTCTCGAGAGCACAACGAGACGCACAACAAATGCCACCTCCTCCAATACCACCTCGAAAGAAAGCACGTCGAGTTGAACCGTGTCTCATTGCACCAGCTCCACCTCGTCCCTCTTCGACCGCTTTCATTCGCGCAAATTCCCTCTCTTCCGAATTACCGAAACCTCCACCTCGTTTCGATAATACATCTACTCGCCCTCCAGACCCTTCCTCCTCCTATTCCTCCGCTTCATCCTTCACCTCTCCTCTCGCCGCTCCCTACGCTTACCCCGAAACGATTCCTTCATCATCGTCATCGAAATACGTCTCTCCTCATACTCTCACCCTGTTCGAAATGCTCGCTATGCCAGACTTCGACCCTCCCATGATCCCTCTCTTACCTCGACAACGCGCTGCTCGACCAACTCCACAAACGCAAACGACTCCAGCAGCGGCAGGTCGAGAATTGGACGGTTTAGTTGCGGATGCTCTCGGTGGCACGACACCTCGAGAAGGAGAATCAGATGAAGAGGAGGAAGAGATGGAAAGGGACAGAATACAGGTCGATGAAGGGGATTACGAGGATTCGATTCCGGATGATAGTTCGGAAGATGAGAGAGATGGGGAAGGGGATGGAGAAGGAGACGAAGGGATCGATGATGGTGCATCGGTTTCGAGCTTCTTCGAGAGTTCGGCAGAGGAGAGTGCATTCGGAAGTGGAGACGAGGAGGAAGAAGAGGAGGAAGAGGGAGATTGGTTGGCTGGTTTCGTCAGTAAACAAATGCCAGGAATGGTTGAAGATGAGGAGGAGGAGGACGAGGAAGAACAAGAACCAATCCCTCAGCCTCAATCTAGTCCCGAGCGTCCCGAACGAAGATCGAGCCCGAGGAAACGTGGGAGAGAGGCGAAACAGAACGGAAAGAAGGTCCTTGAGGACGAAGTGGACGAGCTCGATAGTAGCGGAGAAGGGGAGTGACTCTGTCGTGTATATACTTCTCACGTCGCTTCGATATCACTTGTTGTCTTGGTCTGCAATCGTTTTGTGCCTCTGTTGTAGGAGAATTTTGCAAACAGCTCGACAGAGAATTCAAGATCGAAAGAGCGAGGAAGAAGGATGATTGCAACAACAAGAGATCATAAGACAGAGACGTGAGATAAGTTCGAATGCGAAAAAGTACACGAGCGTGAAATTGATAAGGAACGATATGAGTTCCCCTCCCCGGCAATCTCATTCAAACGATAGCACTCCATCTTCTCCACAAGAGTCCGACCACTCCACAAGAAGCTCCAGCACTAACAGCACAAACGAGGAAGATGGGTCGGTAACAGGCTGTCGATGCGCAAACTGGCGAGACTTGAGCGACGGAGAGAAGAATAGATGGCGAGCTCGCAACATCGCGGAGAACACCAAAGAGAGGTGTGAATATCAGGGCTCCGATGGCCGAGAACCAGCTGCGAAATCAAGAAGGAGCGTTAGTGGAGACTTGGAAAGGTAGCGAAAGAGGAGATCAAGGTACGTGAGTAAACCCCAATTTCGTCCAAAGTGCTCGACTGGCCAATAGGAACGAACGATTGCTGGCGAGAGAGTGAACACGGATCCGTAAGATGTTCCGTTGACTATTTCAGACGAGAGAATCAGCGTGAGGGTCGATACGGGACCAATAGAGCAAGAGCTTACTGATACTGATGATCCATAGTCCCTTCTCGCTCGTCAATCCTAATCCTCCCCAAGCGTACGCAATGGCCAAACTTGCGCAAGCACCAAGCATGAACCATAATCGTGTGATTCGTTTCCTTCCTGATCCTCCTTCTTCTACCGATGCAGCCGGGGTCGAAAGGAAGTCCGAGATTGCTCCTACTCCTAATCTCGAAACCGTGTTGCCGATAGCTAGAACCGAGATGTGGTCTTTCCTCGATTGTAGAGCGTGACTCGCGGTCGATTTGAAGGGCATGTTTGCCGAAACAGCCGATAGGGATTCGAGGATTTGACCGAGTGAGGCCATGTACATTTCGACGGGACCGGTTGAGAGGAGGATGAGGGCACCGAAGAGCCAAAAAGAAGGGGTTGAAACGAATTGGCGTAGAGTTTGCGAGTGAGGATGATGGTGGTGGTGGATGGAATGATGGTGATGCGAATGAGAGGAAGAGTCTCGTCGAGGAAGACTGGACTGGGAGTGGGAGCGAGATCGAGGACGTTGTTGGGAAGAAAGGAGTGCGGTTCGCTCTGAAGCCTCGACATCGAGGGCAGGCTCGTCCCCAGCTAGGCCTGCACTCTGAATGCGATCATCAAGGACCGGTGCTGATTCGCCAGTGACTGCCTTGTGCCCTTCGACGCCGTCGCCCTCTCCTTCGTCCCAAGGCAACTCTTTCAAGAATAAACCTCCTACTCCGTTGACTATGGCCAGCATTGCCGCCAGGAAGAGCAGCCATCGACCCGGGTCAAGTTCGAGCTCGGAAGTGCCTGGCAGATCTGGGTAGCGGTCGTAGGTCGTCGTGAAGAAGGAGGCGAGGGAAGAGAGGAATAAAGGCGAAAGACCGAATACAGCGCAAGGAACTCCAATCGCTGTGAATGAGACAGCGTCAGTGGACCTATCCAGTCACTCATGAGCAGAAAGGGTGGCTCACCTAGTCCAGAGTGTCGTTCAGGTGCTGACTTCGTACTCGAGATGACAGCCGAAAAGTACGAAGCCGCTACTCCACTTCCCGCGAGGAAGTACGTTGCGCAGAGTAAAACCCATAGTAAGTTATTGATTTCCTTTCCTTGCTTGTCAAGCTCTCCTCCTAATCTCGCGACGAGGCCTAGTAAGCCATATCCGATTCCGAAACAACCTCCTGCCCCAATCGACACTGCTCCTGGACCATACGAGTCCGCGATCGCTCCCCATACTGCAGCACTTGCATACTCTGCTAGGATGGCCGAAGAGGCGAGTATATTGATCTGGGACGACGAGAGGTGGAGAGTTCGTGCAAGAGGGGAACTCCATAAAGGAAACGTCGAAACGCCTGTGAGATAGGACTGTAAGTACTTGGAGCTGTTTAAGAGGGTCTTATCACTCACTACCAGCCGTTATACAGTTTGCTAATCCAGCGAGAAGTGAGAGGATCCTTTGAGTAGTGGTGATCCGAGACGTCATCCTCCCTTGCTAAGAGAGCTTCGCGATATAGGACGTAGGTGTAGTAGATAGGCTGGAAGCAAGTAGATGTACGGGGGAGTTGAAACTGAGAATCGAGTGAAGTGGGGGAGGGAGGGAGAGAGTTGAGTGAAAAGCGTTCCTCTTAGAGTCAAAACCTCGTTGCACTCTGACCTGCGAGCGCTTTCCTTGCACTTGCCTAGAGAGCTGCCTGAGTTTCGACTTTATAGAACGCGATTAAGCGAAAAAGAAGCAGAAAAATGGATTGCTCTTTTCTTGCGACGTTTTCGATTCTCGCAAGTTGTGCTTCTCTCAACTTGATCGATGGGAACGCAGAGAGGGAGCTATCATAGCGACGACATTATATGCTGTACATACAGACGATGTATTGACAACAATGAGAGAATGAGAGATGACATACTGAAAGATATGAAGAAAACAAAGTATAATATAGAGTGTCTATTTTCCGACCTCCCTTGTGACTATCTCGGTACAGCTAGCGAGGTGATGACACCCACAAAGAGCAATCACACTTTACCGTCGCTTCTCAGCCTCCCTGTTGAGCTCCAGCTCCTACGTTGTTCGCATTCCGATTCGTACCAGTAGGTACCGCAATCTGATCTGTAACTCCTGATCCGGTCGGTCTCAGTCCGGGAGAGTTCGAGCGAGAGAGGAAGTCGGCGTTGATGGTTGCAGCGGCACTGAGGAGTGCTATTGCGTTGATTTGCGTTTTGGGTCCTGCTGTCGTTTCATTCCACTGTTGAAAAGGAAGCGTACAAGGTCAGACTCTGTCTTCTCAAGACGGGTGAGGGAAGGAGAAGGTCGAAGTGGATCGTTGGAAGAATGGTGGAAAGAAAAAGGGCGGAAAAGAAGGAGAAAGAGAACACTTACGGGACCTCCCCACCACATGCCAAACAACCAGGTATCATCGACGTTATTATAAACGTTCGATAGCAGTTGAGTATTGACAAAGTTGTAGATGTTTGGGTCTGGTCTTGCGACGTAAAGTTCAGCGAGACCCAACATGAGAATTCCTTTGAACTGTCGAAATTCAAGTCGAGGAGTCGTCAGATCCAATCGTCGATAGAATGGAGTGAAATTGAAACGTACGACAGTTTCATCTTGTTGGCAACCAGGAGGCAGATCTTCTCCTGGAGGAGGATCATTCTCGCAACTTTCCGTCAAGATCCCCGTACTCTCCTCCGTGAAGTCCCTGATCGCAGCATACGCGATCGTCCTTCCCAAATCCAACAGTTTCGTATTCCCCGTCGCATAGTAGAGATCCGTGATCCCAAACAGAAACGCTCCCGAATTGTAAGTCCAAGTTTGCTCGCCCGTTTTTGAGCACGAGGATAGAGGTGCGCCGGAACTTGAAGCGGTGACTGTGTCGAGTACTCGACCATTTGTTGGATCGAACGCCCAGTCAAGCCACCAGTTGAGAGTGTCGACGGATTGATCGAAATAGGTCGAATTGCCAGTGTAGCGATAAAGTCGAGTCAGAATGCCCATATACAACCTAAGAGTACCTCACGGGTCAGTATAATCACGAGCAGTGACAAAGATGAGACGTTCGCGCACCCATTCGTGATTGTATTCTTGATCAGAGGACGATAAGTCAACCACAAAACTCCCCCACCGCAAGTATCATCCCAATACCTCGTATTGTTATCGCTCACAACCTTGACCATATCCAACCAAGTCTCGTTCCCATACGCTTGATAAGCTCTCAACGCAAACATAGCCCACCAACCTAAACGAAATAGTCACGAAAAACGTCAACTCACTTCTTTTCGGAGAGTAAAGAGAGAGAGCGAGACTTACTTTGATCGTCGACATATTTATCAATCATCCATTGAGTGCCATGATCGTTCCGATTCAGTAAATCCCTCGCAACTAATTCATTCGCATGGTTTCCCAAAGCCAAATCCAAATTTGTATAAGCAATTCCTAGCACAGGCGCTTGCCACCATCCTGTCCATCTATACTCGAAGCTCTTATCAGCATACGAAGGAGGTAGACAGGAAGAAAGGAGGAAGACGAACTGGTAAGGAGGAATTTGTCCTCCTTTGTACCAAGTTTGCATTCGAGACACTGCGGCTTGCGACAGCCGTGCTAGTGTCGATAGATCATTGATATCCACCCCTACTCACCTTGATCGTTATCAGTCAAATCCATTTGCAGGAGAAGAGGGAGAGATCGACTTACATGCTGAAGGAGGAAAAGGGAGATCTACTTGCGAAACTACAGCCCTCTTGTCCATTCTCGAAGGATCTATCGGTTGGATAGCATCTCTAGACGATATAGGATGTCTGTTCCAGGCAGGAGCGGGATTCGTAGGTTCGGCGAGGAGGGAAAGTTGATCGAGATTCGAGGCATCCGAATCTGATGAGGAGGGAAGGAAAGCTGAACCGTGTCGAGGTGAATGAGGGAAGGAGAGATATGGAGTTGTATTGCTTGCATCGTCGCTGTCGAGAGTTGATGGACTCAAGGGAGAAGCAAGAGAGAGGATCGGCAGCCTCAAGGCGGAAACCGCGAGGATCGAGAGACGCCGCATGCCGGTTGACCGCACTGTCTACTTAGCTGCGTTGCTGTTGACGAGTCGACTAAAGCGAATGAGGTGAAGCAGGAAGGTGACTGCCAAATTACAACGATGAGCGAATTCGGGCAAAGATTCTCACGAAAGTAAAATACATGAGTAGCTTTATAATTCTATCTAGACCATATTGTGTACGGTTATCGTGTCAAGACTGTCCAGAGAGAGGTTGTTGAGTGACTGAATCTTGATCTGTAGTGCTCGAAACTTTTTTTTGAAGTTGTTCTTTCTCCATCCCTCAACACTCAAGATGGTGAGCACTCGGTACCAGAGCTCAATCACCAGTATTCAAGATGTATGACTAACTGATTGTCACGTTCCATAGGGTCGTCAACAACGTACGAAACAATCTGATCCAACTCCACTCAAAGGTTCAGCAGATCATCCAGGAACTGAACTACGCAAAGGAAAGAGAAAGGCAGCATTAGAAGCAAAATCTACCAGGGAAGGTCAACCTCAACCTACTCTGAGAGCAGTCAAGAAAGCGAGGAAATCCACAGATTCAACAACTCAACCTCCTCCCTCCGCGAAAAAGTCGAAAGGAAAGGGAAAAGCGGCGGATGGCAAGAAGAAGAATGTAAAAGAACCAGAGTGGCAGAGTGATGATTCAGAGGATATCGAAAATATGAAAGCGGAGGAAGGTTGGAGTGATTTGGAAAGTGATCAAGGTGGAGTCGATAATGGACTTGAGAAAGCGAGATCGTAGGTCCCACACTCGCTTTAAACTCTTGACTATCTTGCTGACACATTCGGACCTCCCCTTGTAGCGCTCTTTTCGACGATGTTGATCTCGAAGCTCCCGAAGATGCAGACTCGGACGCAGACGAGTTCGACCTCGACCTCGACAGAGTAGACGATGATAGTGAGGGAGATGACCTCGATGACGAGTTTGATCTCGAGGAAGAGGATGGCGTCAACGGAGTAACTGAAGAAGATTTCGATGAGCAGTAAGTTCTTTCAAACTGGACTCACTCGGCTCGCCCTAATTTCTGTCCTCTTTCCTGCAGAGCATCAGCAAAGGTCACTTCAAACAAGTCGGCGAAACGTGCTGCTCGCGCTGCCGCGTACAACTCGGAGGATGAAGAGAACGATGAACCCACTCCCGCTGGACTCGATTTCAACAACCGCGCTGAACCTGAACCTATTGAGGGTCAAATTGACGCAACGATGGAAGAGCTTCAGGCTGCTGATTCGGGAGATGAGGATGACGACGAGGATGATGATGGAGATTTGAAAGCTGGACAATTGGAAGATTTGAGGCAGGTCGAGAAGAGGATGAGAACTGCTGCGAGGATTCTCAAGCACTGGAAGGAACTCGGTCCTCAGGCTGGCATGTACGTTGACTCTCTATACCTCCGACTTGGTTGATTCTTCGATTGACCATCGATGATTGCTTTTATTAGGTCTCGCTCCGATCTCGTCGAACAGCTCATTGCCGATATCTGCCAGTACCATGGATACACACCTTTCCTTGCCGAGAAGCTTTTCGAACTCTTCGGAGTAGACGAGGTGAGAGAAAGAGCCGAGTCAGCTGTTCGTGTTGAGGATGCTTACATCACTCTCTTTCCTTTCACAGGCTCTCGAATTCTTCACTTCTTCCGATACTCCTCGACCTCTCACTCTCCGTGTCAACACACTCAAAGCTCGTCGACGTGATCTCGCTCAAGCGCTCATCAACCGAGGAGTTAATCTCGAACCTCTCGAAGGAGGATGGTCGAAAGTCGGACTCCAAGTCTTCACTGGTGGAGCGAATGTTCCCGTCGGAGCTACTCCCGAATATCTCGCCGGTCACTACATCCTTCAATCCGCTTCCTCTTTCTTACCCGTCATGGCACTCGATCCTCAGCCTCACGAACGATGCCTCGATATGTCTGCCGCTCCCGGAGGAAAGACTACCTACATGTCTGCATTGATGGGAAATACTGGAGAAGTTTGGGCGAACGATTCGTCAAGGGGTCGTATCAAGGGATTGGGAGGAAATGTTGCGAGGTTGGGATGCAGGAATGTCGTTATTACGAACGTCGATGGAAGAGAGTTCCCCAAGATTATGGGTGGATTTGATCGTGTATTGCTCGATGCTCCTTGTTCGGGAACCGGTGTCATCAGTAAAGATCAAAGTGTCAAGGTTAACAAGGTGAGTTCAAAGTTTCACTGTCGATCTCTTCTCGTTCCAAGTTGCTGATTGCTGGAGACCTCTGATCCACAGACCGATCGAGATTTCATCCTCCTCTCTCACCTCCAAAAGCAACTTGTCCTTTGCGCCATCGATTCCGTTTCCGCCAACTCTGAAAAGGGAGGATTCGTCGTCTACTCTACCTGTTCCGTCACTACCGAAGAGAACGAAGCCGTCGTCAGCTACGCACTTCGCAAGCGACCACACGTCAAGCTCGTCGATACTGGACTCCCATTCGGAAAGGAAGGATTCAAGACTTTCCGAGGCAAACAATTCGGTAAAGGTATCGAATTGACCAGGAGGTTCTACCCTCACGTTCACAACATGGATGGTTTCTACGTCGCCAAGTTCAAGATTGGTAAACCCGAGAAGAAGGGTATGTTTGCATGTCTCGTTTTAGCTTATTCGCACCGATCGCTGATGTAGCGAGTCCTTCTACTCTGCAGCACCTGAACCCGCTTCGCCGATTGAAGAATACGCTGAATTGCCTCTCGAGGTTACCGAAGACAACGAGGAAGGAGTTCCCAGAAACGATGGACCAACTTTCGACGACTCCGAAGATGCTGAACTCATTGCGGAAACTCAAAAACGACAGCTCAAGAAGAAGGGATACAACCCTAAAGCGGACAAGTCCAAGGCCAAGCCAAAGCCGAAAGCTGGAAAGGCAGAGTAGACGAGTCTCGTCGAGGTTGATTTTTGTTGTAATACTCCTTCCTCTCCTTCTTTCACACTCCCGGTCATTGGCTCTCACCGCTCTGGCCTTTTGCCGTTCGGGTGCTCTTTCGACTAGCTCTCATCGGCTGCATGATTACGATTTTCCAGTCGTCTGTGGACTCTTTCGGTTGCGACTACTCTTTTCGCAAGGGTCCTCTCCGTTTCGCCTTCCCAGCTTTTATCGACTATCCTGTTCTCTCCTACTTCTTCGATCCGGCATCCCAGGACTCGTCTCGACTCAGTTCTGCGTCGTCAAGCTCATCGACAAAAATAATCGCAGAAATGTCTCCAACTAGGAGCAGTTCCGGCTCTCCCAAACTCACCTCGACCCCTCCTCAGTTTGCAGCATCTTTTCCCTCTCTCAAAGACGACAATCGACTACCAGTCACGATCCTCAGTGGTTTCCTCGGCAGCGGTAAAACGACTTTGTTGGAATACATTCTCAAGGAAAGTCATGGTTTGAAAATCGCCTGCATTGTCAATGACATGGGCAGCATCAATGTGAGTCGACTCTCTGATCGAGCGCCTCCCTCAAAGTAAGCTGACGAAGTATGGAACTTCGTATAGATTGACGCCGCTCTCGTTTCTTCGGTCGTTCAAACGAAAGAAAGCGTAAGTCTTGCTCGCCGATTTCCCTCTCCGCCGAGAGCGCTAATAGTCTCGTGATTAGATCGTACAAATGGAGAACGGATGCATTTGTTGCACTCTGCGTGGAGACTTGTTGGAGGAAGTTGCGAAACTAGCAGAGCGCGGCGAGTTCAATTACTTGGTGATAGAGTCCACTGGTATCTCCGAGCCTCAGCAAGTGGCTGAAACGGTGAGTTCGGTATTCCGCGCTATAGTAAGCACGTTAGGAGCTTATTCATCTTTTCATCCTTCTCCAGTTCGCACCCGAGTTCGCGGACATGCACCTACAGGCTGCTGAGGACCTTCGAGCCGATATCGCGGAGCGTACCAAGACGGCTTCCACCTCGATGAGTGTTGAGACGAGTCAGAAACCGGTCGACGTCGAATCACAGCTCAAACTTGCAGAAATCCTGTCAAAGGGCGGATTGCCAAATGTCTCTCGACTCGATGTGAGTACTCTATTCTACAGGTTCTTTATCACTCTCTGCTTACACCTGTTTCACTTCGTCAGACAATGGTTACAGTGGTCGACGCTCTCAACATCTTCTCGAACTTCGAAACGGCCGATTTCCTTTCTGATCGACAAGAACCGGGAACCCAAGTCACGGAGGAGGACGAGCGCAACATCAGTGATCTCATGGTCGACCAACTCGAATTCAGCGACGTCATCATCATCAACAAAATCGACCTCGTCTCGAAGAAAGACCTCGAGAAAACGAAATCGCTCATTCGAACCCTCAATCCCGATTGCACTATCCTTACCTCTATCCGATCGCAAGTCGACCTCACTCATATACTCAATACCCGCAAGTTCTCGTTCGAGAAGAGCATGATGTCGATGGGATGGTTGAAGAGTTTGAGGGAAGAAATCAAGCCCGAGACAGAGGAATATGGAATTGGATCGTTTGTCTATCGCGCTCGTAGACCGTTTCATCCCCTTCGACTATGGGAGGTTGTCAAAGATCGACTAGTCGTTATCCAAGATTCGTACGAACCGAATGAGGACGGAATGGATGTTGACGACGACAACGACGCATCGAGCGATGCATCGTGGGAGTCTGAACCGGATCTTGAAGCGTACGTATCCTATCTCCCTCTAACTCTCTTTCCAGGACTGACTCCCTCTCTCTTGCAGTCAACCGCAACTTGATCCCGTTGCTCGACTAGCTTCGAAGAAAGCCTCACCCTCTTTCGGACCTCTTCTTCGTTCGAAAGGCTTCTTTTGGCTTGCGACGAGACCTTTGATGTCTGGGGAATGGTCTCAAGCGGGTGTCATGCTTACGATTTCCGGAGGATCGAGGTGGTTGTGCGAAACCGACGAAACTCAATGGCCTGATCACCCAGAGTGAGTTCTTCTTCCCTTCCTCTCACTTGAGGGAGTGGCTAACAAGGGTTCTTATACTTGCCAGGGTCAGGAAGAAGATGAAAGCAGACTTTGAAGGGAGATGGGGCGATCGTCGACAAGAGCTGTGAGTACTCTTTTCGAATCAGTCTCGTCTGTTTTCATGACTGACCTCCTCGTCGCCTTCCGTAGGGTCTTCATTGGCGAGACAATCTCGACTATTGGACCCCTACTCACCGCCGAACTCGATTCGGCGCTCCTCAACGAAAAGGAGTGGAAAGCTTGGGAGAAGATCATGAAGAATCCCAAGACAAGCATGAAACGAAAGACTGAGAAACTCGAGGAGCTGTTCGAGGACGGTTGGGAAGATTGGATTGATGAAGAAGATCACTCTGAACATGACCATTAGCTCGATTCCTGGTAATTCTCGAAAATAGTTTCGTTTAGAAATGCTAGATTAGACTGTACTTTTGCCCTCGTTGACGTCCTCTCTTAGGAAGCGAGAGAGATAGAGTGTACTGATGTCGATCGTTCTATTGCTTCTCGAATCTTTTATTCGCTTGTTCTCGAGTGTATCTACAATCCCTCCCTCTCAATCTTCTCCAATCTCAGACTCACACTCGCCTTGTGAGCACCCAACAGTTCAACATCCGCCAGTGTCTCAACATAAGGTCCTAATCGCTTGAGACCTGCTGATGTGAGTTCTTGAGATGTAAAGTGCTTGAGGAAAGAAGAGGTTGAAACTCCAGAGTATTGTTTCGCGTATCTATAGAATGAGTGCAAGGTCAGTATCGTCTGAGAAGTCGGGAGCGGGGACGAAAAGATCTGAGATGTACCCGACGGTAGCTACAAGATTGACGAGGAGAGGCGTCAGTTGAATGTTATAAAAGGCAGGAGAGAGAAAGGGAGATGACACTCACGAAGTGTGTGATTGGTACCCGAAGCGTAGTCGCCACAGCTGTACACAATGAAGAAATCTGTCAGTGCACTTGCGTAAGACTACTCAGAAGAAGCGGAGACGTACGCTACTGGAGACCAAGGTCCCACGAAAACCGAACCTGCGTTCTCTACCCTCTCGATGGTCTTCGCAGCATCCTTCAAATACAACAACAAGTGTTCAGGAGCATAATCGTTTGAGAACTCGAACGCCTCCTCGACATCCTTGACTTTGAGAATGAATGATTGTGATAACGATTTCTTGAGAATTTCGGAACGGGGGAGGATCTTCGCTTGTTCTTCGACGGCGCGGGAGACGGATTCGATGTATTCGTCGGAGACGTCGATTGCGACTAGGACGGATTGAGAGTCGAGACCGTGCTCTTGCTGACCGAGGAGGTCGGAGGCGATCAAGGCGGGGTCGGCAGTGCCATCGCAGATGATCTAAGTCGAGGAGACAACAATGAGCTCGATGAGGATCGACTGGCAGAAGAAGATGGAAGCACGTACGAGAACTTCTGAAGGTCCTGCTGGGACATCAATCGCGACTTTTGCTCCTGAATCCATCGCTACCGACTGTGAATCCGTCACTCATCTCAATCAGTTAACATTCTTCACAGCGATAGATCCAGAGAGCGAGTCAAACGTACCATCTTAGCAGCAGTGACGAATTGATTTCCCGGTCCGTAAATCTTGTCGGCTTTGGGAACCGTCTCTGTTCCATAAGCCATCGAAGCAATAGCTTGCGCACCACCAGCCTTGACAAGAGTCGATACACCGGTAAGTTGAGCGATGTAGACAATCTCAGGGGAGATGGAACCGTCTGGTCTGGGAGGAGTTGCGAGAGTAATGGTTTTGCATCCAGCGACTTGAGCGGGTACTCCGAGCATCAAAGCGGTACTATCGACGAGAAACGTTAGCTATCTTTCGGGTAAAAAGGTGGAGGAGAGGCTCACCTAGGAAGGACAGCGGTTCCACCGGGACTGTTTCAGAAAGTTCGAAAAGAGAGTCAGCGACCTCTCGCTCAGTCGACCTAATGAGAGCGAGAACGTACACGTATAGACCGACACTTCCGATAGGTCTCGCAAACCTTGAACAGATGACTCCCGGCATAGTTTCAACCCTGATGGGATCCGACTCTCGCTCCATTTGAGCAGAGTGGAAAGTCTACGAATCCTCTGAACTGTCAGCCGACGCTCCACCTTTCACACTGTCCAGGAAACGGACTCACCTTGATGTTGTGATAAGCGACATCGATAGCTTCCTTCACTTTGGGATCGATCTTTGCGAGACTATCGTCGAAAGGAGCTTTCAGAGTCAACGGGAAATCCTTATCGGTTGCTGGTGTACACCGGTCGAATTTGACCACTAGTGATCTGATTCCTTCATCGCCACCTTCTCTGACAGTTTGTAGGATGGGAGAGACGAGTGAAAGGATATCGGAAGATGATTTGACTGGTCGCTCGAGGAGTGCTAGTCGTTGTTGAGGAGTGATATCAGACGATGAGTAGACGGGTGATCTGTAATCTTGTACTGCTTCCATGTTGATCTGTCGGAGTTGTGAAGTGGAGCAAGTCAAAAATGATCAAGATTTCGAAATTTGTCATTCAAATCCAGGTTGACTCTGACGACTTCCACTCTATAGGCTAATCAGGCATTCCGGCACTCTCTTCAGCTAGCACTTAGAAGATCAACCCACTATGGTCAACTCCATTACGCTCCTCGCTCTTCGCTATGCTCGCTTAAAGCCGTTTTCGACTTCGACTCCTCAAGATTGACTAAACTACTCGCTCAGAAGTTCTCAGAATCGAGATGGAATAAGCTGGGCGGATCTATTTAGCTCTCAAATCGGAGTCATCGCTCGCTCAGGCCCTCGAACCGTCAGCCGACCTTGTTCACCCTTCTCCCTTCTCTCCCTCCCTTTCAACTCTACAGACTGCTCAGTAGCTCTGTTGAACTATTTCGTACCGTCGGCTCTTCATCTACAGCCGCTCATCCTCATCTTTGGGCTGTCCTCATCTGCGACAGGTGAAATGAAGTTGGATCCGAAGTTGTTTCAGATGCAAGCAAAAGTCTGGTAAGCCCCATTCTCCATTACTATTGATCAATTTGCTCAGACGAGAGGAGCTCGCATTGATCAAGGCGAGATCCGGAAACCGAGAGGCATTGGATCGAGAAAGAGAAAGGGGTGAGTTCACCTTCTTCTGCTCAAGCAGATGTCAGTCTAACTCATTCGATATCGGCGCACGCAGAGAAGAACGGAAGAGAAGAAAAAGCTCGAGGAGGAGAAACATAGGAAGAAAGTCGAGGTACGTCAAGTTGCGCTCCCGAGTCGACTCAAGTCCACGATTTGACTCTCCATCTCGGTTCGGGTGACAGATAGAGAAGGGCAAGATCGAACGGACTAGGCTGAAAGAGACCGGAAGACTCGTATTAATGGGAAAGGAGGATTTACAGTGAGTTGCGATCCTCTGTTCTCGTGTCGTTCGCAGCTGATTGAATTCGTTCGCCAGTCTAGCAAAGCTGAAAGCTGATGTTGCTCGTCTCGAAGCGAGGCAGAAAGCGGTAAGCTATAGTATCTCGTCAAGTCCCGATCGATCTAACTTGAATGTTTGCTCTGGTCCACTAGGGTCTGCTCGAGCTACCAAGCATTCGCATCAAGGATAGTGGACAGATTAGACAGGTGGATCGTGGAGTGTCAGCGGCCGATAGGATCGGTTCGAGAGCGGAACTCGCAGAACAACGAAGGTAAGTTTCGAGGACCCTCACTCTCCTATCTTTTGCGTCAATGCGTGATGGACGCACAGATTGAATACTACAGACGGGAGCTCTCCGACTATAAGCATTCTCTCGATCATCTTCCAGCTCCGTGCGATCCTCCTCCAGTTGATGGTCGTCGGAAAGAAAAGATTGCAGACTTTACGATTCGAGGTAGGATGGTTTTCTCGCTACTGCTTCATCTTCACAGAGTTACTGACTCTATGACAACGTGGTCCCTGTAGCTACTGGCGACTCTCGTTAGTATTCCCTACTTCTCCTCATCTGCGGGCGAATCGCTTACTTGGTGGTCTTGACGCTTTTTCAGTCATCGATCTTCGCATCATCTCCCAAAGAGCACCGCTTCAACTCGAGCTCGACTTGGAGCTTCCTCGCAACCATCAGCAGCTCATGATACGAGAACGCGAAGCAATCGAAATTCGACTCGGAGAGCAACAGAGGGAACTCGAGGACGCGATGATTCGGGAAGCGATCGAGCTCGGTGCGAACGGATTGATCGAGTTCTTCGTTGAAGGTCCGTTTCCGATCGAGGAGGGGGAGCTCGCTGGAAGAGTCAGCATTCTCTTGAGGCTTTCACGAGGAAACGAAACTGACGAAAGCCCGCATCTTTCGAATTCAGCATCTTCTCGTCGCTTCCGGCATACCTGTACAACTCGCTCAAAGCAGACCTCGACTGCTGTCAACAGCTCGTCGTGATCTTACAGCGCTGAGCGGAGGATGGAGAAATCTCGACCATTTCGATCATTTCGATGACGGGCACGGAGGGGCGAATCAAGCTCAAGGTTGGGGCACGATTGAAGATAGCTGGCACGATCAGACGAATGCTCAAGACGTCGGGTGGCATGCTGCTGCGCCTCGAACGGATGATCAGAGAGGTTGGAGAAACGCTGGGAATCCGAGAGGTTGGAGTCAAGACGCTACTGCCGGATGGGATGGAAACGCTAGACTCTCTCGGGGAGAACGAGAGTGGGGCAACCGAGTTCGCTTGGGTGAGTCCCGATTCGCATTTGAGCCATCCGCGAAAAGGCTGAACTTTCGATTGTTGCCTTAGATCCTTACCCTCCTCCTTATCCTCACAATCAACACGGAGCTCCCGAAGAGCTAGAAAGACTACCTTGGGGAGCTCAAGCTTATGTGAGGCAGATGCGAGCGAAACAAGAACGCGAGATGAGGGAACAACAAGGTGAGCTTGCCATTTCTTCTGTTCCACTCTTTGCTCGATTTGTTCTCACCTTCCTGCTCCTTAGGTCACTTCGATACGTTGAATCTCGGTAGACCAGCACCTTTCGTTTCTCAAGAAGATCCAGCTTTGTTCGGCAATTCCTTCGCACTCCCGCCTCGCCCTCCCCCGCAACCCCATTCAGCGCTTCATCCTGCGACGTACAATCAAGGAGGATTTGAACCACACCCCGAACGGCAAACGAGTGAATGGCAAAGACCGACAATGGATCTCGATCATGGAGCTGGAGCAATTGGAAAGAGTGCTCCTTGGTCTCCTGGTGAGATGCCTTGGTGAAACGCCGCACTCGTGCAGCAAGACCTTATCTATACTCGTAGTAGCTCAAGTCAAGTGTAAAATAGTGGATCATCAATTTGGACTACGGAACATGAAACGTGTACAGAGTACAAAGATAGAGAGTTCCCGCCGCAGTACAAGAGAAGCGAGAGAAGCTACAAGACGTTGAAGTCAAAGCTATTTCGGGCGCGAGGGAAGAAAGTATCGCTTGGGCGTTTCGACGGAGAATGCGAAGCGACGTGAGAGGAAGATGCGACAGGCTATGAAGTGGGTCGTGGTCAGTTGCGTCGTAATGCACTTCCATGTCACTCCGGAGGACTCACAGCTCGCTCAATTCCGAAGATTTCATGCAAAACCGTTTCCATCCTTGCGAAACCTTGCTCGAGGTGACGTCGTCCCGTCTGACCTTCTGCACCCTTGCACCACCACTCCGCTGCCTTCCGACATTCTGTTCCGAAGTGTTCATGGACACGTTCCAAGAAGATTCGATTCTGTCGGTAACCAAAGCTTCCGAAAATCTCTGAACCGAATTCATCCGCTAACCTTCGACTCTCCGTCCAGTCCCTCGAGCTGAACTTGAGTGCGTCCGCAGTCGTATCATTCGTCATACTGAGGAAGTAGAGCAACATGGTACAGAGGCAGACGTAGATCTTCTCCATAGCCTTGTTGTGCTTGTAGTTGTCACGTTTGACGATGTCTGCTTGGTGCTTGAGTTGTCGAAGTCGATTGATCGAGCTGGCGAAGAAGACTGCAGAGAGTGGAATGTGGAAAGATTGACCAGATGAGAGGTTGACAGCACCAAAGAGTTCTTCGAAGGGTTGGATGGAGAAGGGAACCGGTTCAGCGACATTCATATCGTAGAATGCCTCTGCGATTGGCGTATGCGACGCTCTAGGAAGTCGCATCTTGAGTTGTGGTGAGACAGGTTTGCGCTGCAAAGCATGAAGTGAGCTCAAGATTCTCTACACATAAAGAAAGGAAGCGAGGATTCACGCACTCCTCGAGCACAAAGCTCAGCCCAGTAACTGGATACTCTCTGATCGAATACACGAGCTTCTTGTACTGTGACGGTATGAGTTGGGATTGCGAACGTTTCGAGCAGCTATGATCGAGGAGTGAGTACGAAACTTGAAAAAGAAGCAGGACGAGAAACGTACAAGGCGATCCGTATCAATCTCCTTCTCGAGTAGCACTTCCATCGCTGGATGTGGATGCTCGCCTTCCATCACTCGAGCGACGAGTACGCTCGCAATGAGACCGTCAGGAATGATGGCGATGTCTCCGAGGGGAAGCGAATTGTTCATTTCTTCCGGTAGAAACCCTGCCAGGTACTGAAGGTAAGAGTCGACGTGAGCTGTAAGAATACGTCGTGGACCCTGCTCAGGAGAACTACAGTTGCTCATAGTGTCGAGGAAGCTAGAGGGGGGGATCGAGAGAAAGAGGAGTAACGAGTGAAGAGACGGGTGCAGGAAAGGTTCGATGAGGCACCCGTGAACCTTCTGAACTTTGAAGTCTGCCTTGTCCGACAGCCGACCTCGATCCCGCCGAAGAGCTGCCCGAAGCTCAGACAGAGATGAGCGAGTGAAAGGGGCGGACGGACGTACGGCTATGGGATGAGCGCCTCTTTGCCGCTCTCCCAGCCTTCTCGTCTGCGAAAGAGATTAGTGTCCACTTCCAACAGAGCGAAGCGGTCACTGCGAGGGCGACGAGGAGACTTCGAGTGCCAGTGAGTGATCGAACTGAATTCGAAGTGTACATAGCATCGTCGTTAGAGTTTTCGAAGCTGAGACTAGGTCGCCAAATAGAGTCACTAGAAGATGTAGCAAGCAAGTCCTCAGAAGTCAGGCGTGCAGGAAAAGGTCAGGAGATGAAAACGATTTTTCTTCCAACTTTCCCCTCCTCCAGCTTCATCATCTGCTTTGACGATCTCCTGACACGCTTGAAGATCACCGAAACCATGTATCGGATGGCTACAACGTGTACAAGCGCATCATAAACATTTAAACAATCCTTCCTCCTCGAAAAAGCGAGATGGCTTGCACTTCATCTCCCTCGCCATCTGGCGCAGTCCTGCTCAAGGTAGATGGCTGTGGGGCTTCCATGGGGTATATGAACCGCTGAACGTCCTCTTCAAACTCTCTCCCTCTTCTCATCCACTCAAAAAACGACTTAAAACCACTTCCTCACGAAAAACCCAGCCAGTCCACCTCACAATCCCTCTCACGAAAGCAGACTAGACGCCATGCTCAACCCATCTTCACTCTTCCTCGCATGCTTGATCACTCTTGCTGCCAATCCTTCCCTCGTCGCTACCATTCCGCTTCCTCCTTCACCTCGTTCCTCTTCGACCTCTGTTCGCCATCGCACCTTCAAGGCTACTCGCAGTCTTCCAGTCCTTCGTATCGTCGACGATGAGCAATACCTCGAACCTGTTCTTTGGACTTCGGCTTTCACCGACGACTCGATCCTACCCGAATCTATCTTCGCCGACGAAGACGAGGCAAGCTTGAACGTAATCCTCGCTTCGGTTCACCAACCTCGCACCAAGCGAGCTATCTCGAAGCCCGTCGTCAAGCGTTCACACTCGAGCGGAAAGGCCTCGCATCAAAAAGTCAAACGAGCCGTTTCGAGGAAAGAACCGATGTGGGAGATTAGGGCTTCCTCAAGGATCTCGAGGTTCCGCGCAACTGCAACAAACAAACCAGTAGCAACTTCAGCTGCCACCGCTCAACCTACCTCTTCCATCGTTTGGACAAAAGTCGAAACCACTTCCCGTTCTCTACCGACTCCGAGCTCGATCGCCCTTCCTTCGGCAGCTCCTATCGTTGTCCCCACTTCAACCACAATGACGGCCCCTTCAGCTACCCCAACTCTCTCGGGAACTCATGAAGGTGAAGGAACTTGTAAGTTTGCGCCTCTTTCATCGAGTGTCGCTTCTCGACGTCTTTTTTCTTCTTTCTGCTTCTCGACGGGAGCTGACTTTCTCTTACCCTCGTTCTCTACAGGGTATGCCCCAGGTTTGGGTGCATGCGGTAATGACGCAACCAACGACTCTCCCATCGTCGCCGTTTCGCACCTTCTTTATGATACATTTCCCGGTCACACCATCAATCCCAACCTCAACCCTATCTGCGGTAAAAAGATCCGAGCGACGTACAAGGGAAAGACGGTGGACGTGACCGTACAAGATCGCTGTACTGGTTGCGCCGTACATGATCTCGATTTCTCTCCTTCGATTTTCAGTCAACTTGCGGATCTGGACATCGGAAGGCTCAAGGGGGTCGAGGTGAGCTCAATTTCCGCTTTATCTTTGCTTCATAAGGACGATATCTGATTCTCGTCTTTTTCACAGTGGACCTTCCTGTGATCTCGCTCAATGCCTCTCTGCCTCGGTCTCAAGCTCAGCCACTCACTCATGGAAGGCAGAGAAGAGAAGAGACAGTGAACACCCTCTCTTCCTCGACCTCGTCGTCTCTCTCATTATCATGTCGTTTTCATAGTAACATAACGCAATAGATACGATTCTCTCACGTCAGATGCGATTCGAAACCGAGACTTTGTTACAGACAGCTTATATTCGAGAGACAAGAAAGGAAAATGAGAAAACACTCGGGAAAGAGAAAAATGAAGAAAATGGAAATCGAGAAGACAGGCGCGTCAAAAAAAGGGGGGGATATACAATCTTATACGGGGGTGGGTAACATTGAGAAGCAGAACGAAAACAGAGAGACGAGAACGAGAACGAGAACGAGAGAGAGAGACAAATAATGAAAAACGATTCGAGATCATGCTTGAAACTTATCTACCATCCATGAGGTACGGAGGTAGATCTGTCGGAAGAGACGGAATCAGTCACTGTGAGAGTGTGGTAGAGGTAAAAGAAAACGTACTGCCTTGTTGAGGTCCGTGATTCGGAGGAGGAGGACCTTGATTTCCACCAATTCTCATTCCACCTTGACCCGAATTCAACAATGCCATCAAATCTACTCCTGCGTTTCCACCGAGACTCATTCCTTGCATTCCTTGAGGTCTTCCTCCTGGTTGTTGCTGTTGGAAATGAGGAGGAGCGTAACCGTGAGGAGGTAAAGGTCCAGTTGGTGGATACATCATTCCAGGTTGCTGTTGAGGACCTCTCGCGTGAGGAGGTAACATTCCTCCCATACCATGAGGAGGGAACGAAGGTGGTGGTGGAGATCTCAATCCGTTGGGATTGGGAGGGGGCAAGTTTCGTAGCATGTCGGAAGGATTCATCATTCCTTGATGAGGTTGACCAGGTAGCGGGAGTTGCGAGTGAGCAGGAGAGAGCCCTTGAGATCCAGGTGGATACATGCCGAGAGGTGGGAGGTTCATTCCGGGTAGAGGAGGGGGAGGAGGCATTCTCTGTTGTCCGTTCGAAGGAGGAAGAGGACCGTTGTTGTAGAACTGGGGAGGGAAAGGTCGGTTCTGATGAAGCTGTTGCTGAGGGTTGTTCATCGAGTAGTTCTGAGATGGAGGTGCAGGAGAAGTTGCGTTCGATCCGAGAGTCGAAGAGCGAGATGCGAGATCGCTAGTCGAAGAAATCGTTCGAGAATGAGGAAGATTCTGTGGGTGCTGCTGCGATTGAGGAAGAGGGAGGGGAGGGGATCGAAGTTGATCTGCAGGCGACATAACGGGAGGCAAGTGGTTGAGGGCAGATTGAGGGTGAGGGTGAGAAGGTTGTTGGTGAGGTTGAGGTTGACTCGAGGAATAACCTCCGAATCCGGGCGGTGGGATCGATGAAGTTGGAGGAGCAGAAGGTGTACTAGGGGATTGTACAGCGCTCGAGACTTGCGAGGAAAGAACTCCCGAAGGTGCTGACGAAATCGAGGGAGAGTTCTTGCTAGTCGAACTGGAAAACTTGAAACGACTACTCGATCGAGATTCTTCGGCTGCAGGTTGAGCGCTTGCAGTCGGTGCGGGTGCAGCAGGAGCGGTAGGAGGAGGAGGAGGAGCTGCGACCACAGCAGGCGAGGCGATTCTTGGGGAAGCAGTTTCGACTTGAGCGTGAGTAGCGGGAGATCCTGTTCGACTCTGTGGATCGGGGCAAAGCGAGTCAGCGATTCGAATGGACACCGATCGAAGGAAGAAGTGCACGTACTCCTTGAACTTGTAACATTCCCATCAATCTAGCCATGCTATCGCTATCTTCCTTACTCGGTCCGTTTCCACTTTGACTAGGTTGAGCATTACCACCCATCAGAGCACCGAATACGCTCGGAGGAGGTTGTTGAGCCTGAGTGACTGGAGATTGAGGTTTACCATCGAAGAATTTGGCGAATCTCGAAGCTCTTCCTCCCGGTTCTCCCTTTCCTCCTTGACTTTGCTGTCCAGCGCCAATGTTCAATCCTGGAGGAGCGGCGGGCGCTACTGCTGGTGAACGAACGATACCTAGATCTTCAAAGATTGATTTCGTCGATGCTGGTTCAGGTTTAGGTGAGGTCAAAGCCGAGAATACCGAGGAAGAGTTTTGTTCCTCTTCTTGAGGTTGAGGTTCAGGTTGAGGTTCGATACCAGCGTCCCTCAAATCCCTCTCACGTTCCTTCCTTTCCGCTTCCTTCATCTGTTGTTTCCACTGTTGAATACTATCCATCATCCCGCTGTTTCCTCCAGCAGTCCAATCCAAATTCGCAGTCTTCTTAGCTGGTGCCTCCAACTCGTCATCGTCTCCTGCACCACCTTCAGGGATCGCTACTCCATCTTTCGAGAAGGTGAGGTTGCCAGCAGCGGGTGCATCCATCCAAGAAGGGGAAGAAGATTCTTCGTCGTTCATCCAAGCTGGTCCTCCTCCGCCTCGTCGATCTCCCCGATCTTCTCGATTCGAGCGAGAGTGAGGTTCACGATCGTTACGATCTCCTCGGTCGAAGCGTCGGGGAGAGTCGGTGAGAGCGTTTCCAGTCGAAGTAGATTGATTCCTCAATAATCGTTTTTCTCGTTCTGTACAAGTTCGCTTGTCAGTCTCTACTTGGTTGAGCGAGAAGCTAAGAGATGGCGGCTCACCTTCTCTCGTAGTACCTACACTCCTCCATCCACCTTCATCAGCAGGTCCGAGTCCTCTCCTATCTTTCCTCTCATTCGCATCTGCCGTCTCCCTCCTGTCACCGTTCAGACCAGTACCTCTCCTCCTCTCTCCATCGATTTCACTCCTTCCATTCCCATTTCCAAGTGCACCACCTCTCGGTCCCCCAGTTCCACTCTTACTCCTCTCACTCCGTTCCCTCTCTTCCCTGAAGAAGTTCTCTCTCCTCTCCCTCGCATCCCTCGTACTCTCACTCCAAGGACTCGTTCCTCCTTCAATATCTTTCCCACCCTTCTTGCCTCCTCCCATGAGTTGTTGTAAATGAGGAGCTAAATCTTTCCCCTCTCCTCCTCCCGCTTCTCCACCTTTCCTACTCCTCCTCCCCGGCAACTCCAATGGTTCTCCCAACCCTCCATCGACTCCAAACCTTCCAAAGTTTGCGAATGGGTTCTCTGAAGTGAAAGGAGCCAACCTTCTTCCCGGTCCTCGGTCCCTGTCTCCTCTTTCTCCTCTCTCGCCTCGTTCGGTGGATTGTGGAATTTGATTACTCGAGTTACCTCTGGGTAAGTGATTACGTTGAATAGGTGGTGAAGGTGGTGTAGAGTACTCTCTGAATCAATAAATTCTATTAGTTGAACTAGAGTCAAGAGAAGGAGAGGGGGAAATAGTTGGATACTTACCCATACCATTCTGATAATGGTTTCATTCCATCTAGAGTTTGAGGGACCAAAGGGGACGAGTAAAGAGAGAGAAGAGTCGAGCGAGATAAAACTATCGTTCCTTCTCCTGTTTTATACATTGAGTGTGTCAGTGATAGTAAGAGAGAGTAGTGAGGAGTATGTGAGCGTACCCGGTGAAGCCATGGCTGCAGTAGAGGGAGAAGAGAGGAGGGAGAGGGAAGGAGGGGAAAACCTGAGCTCTCTCTCTTTTGAGTGATGTAGGGGTAGTAGAGGGTCGCTCAATGGAAGTGAGCTGATCTATATGCAGGCTGAGAGTCAAGGAGGAGAGAGAGAGTGCAAAGGTTGGTGTCCGTCTCTCGTTAAAAACTCGAATTATTCACCTCTCGTAACTCTACACTCGAGGTATTTTGAGTCATCTGAGTCGAATCTATACGTCGAGTTCGATTGAAGAGCCCCGCTATCTGAATTACTACGATTTGAAACTGACTTGTCGAAACTTTCGAAAAAAGAGCGAGCAAACGTCTGTCCTCGCTCTCCGCACATTGCTTGCTCTCCCTATACAACAATATAATCCTACCACGGTATTCCTGAAGATCTAGTCGACAACTCAGCCGACCGAACGCGCAATCGACCTCTTCCTTCCTTCAACTTTACTCCTTCTCTCAACCTTCGAAAACACCGCCACCCTGTCCCTTCGACAGCCATATTGAAAGCGCCCATGGTCTCTCCCTTACTCCTCTCCCGCTCAATGTTCCGACCACTCTCCCCTTCCGCCTTAGCTCGTTCAACCAGGGTACCAAATCGTCATTTACATTTGAGATCAGTTTCAATCCTATCTGGTTTGGGAAGACTCGCGGGGAGAACCGCAGGGAGAGGAGCGTTGGGATTAGGAGTGGGGGCTGGCGCACTCACTTGGGCAGAATGGAAAGTAGATGGTAAATGTCATTCCTCTACTTCTTCGTGCATGAATCGGGAATTCACGTAGCTTGAAGCAATGCAGGCTTCAAACAGAATGCAGTGTCGGGACTGTCAGATATTAATGAACGATTAGGGAGGGTGTACGATTCAGCTTCGACGAGCTTGAATTCGACTTTGGATTCACTCTCGACGTCGGCTGGAGAAGTATGGGCAGATACTTCAACGGGGGTGGAGACGAGGCTCGAGGCATTCAGGAGAGCTTGGAGGGAAAGGTTTCCGGGGCAGGAAGAGAATGATCAAGACTTCGAGGAGGAAAGAGGCGGAGGAGGAGGAAAGGATAGGAAAGGGAAAGGGAAAGAAGCGATGGCAGGAGTCGCGACCGCTATGGCCGATACATTACCAACGATAGTAGATGCCGAAGCTCCACCACCGACAGACGACGCTTCAGAGGATCTGATGATGTTGACGAGGAAATTGATAGAGATTAGGACTATCTTACTTAGTATTGGGGAAGAAGCTGGATTGACCTTACCGAGTATCGTCGTTATCGGTAGTCAGAGTAGTGGCAAGAGTAGTGTGCTGGAGGCGATCGTAGGAAGGGAATTCTTACCAAAGTCAGTCACAAACTTATCCTCTTTCATGTTCCTTTGCCCTGAGCTCACATTCTGAATCAATACTAGGGGAGACAACATGGTTACTCGACGACCTATCGAACTTACCCTCATTCACACTCCCTCTACACCTTCCGACCCTCGACCTTCGACATTCGCAGAATTCCCTTCTCTCGGTCCAGGACACATCACCGATTTCTCCATCGTTCAGAAGACCCTCGTCGACCTCAACCTCTCCGTCCCCGCTTCCGACTGCGTCTCTGATTCCCCTATCCAATTACGAATTCATTCCCCTCACGTTCCCGACCTTTCCCTCGTCGATTTACCCGGTTACGTTCAAATCGCTAGTATGGATCAACCCGAGGAACTCAAAGAGAAGATTGCGAAACTCTGCGACAAGTACATCCGATCCCCAAACATCATCCTCGCAGTTTGTGCAGCCGACGTCGATCTCGCCAACTCTCCTGCACTACGAGCGGCGAAGAAGGTCGATCCTTTGGGAATGAGAACGATCGGAGTCGTCACCAAGATGGATCTAGTCGAACCTCAACAAGGTGCAGCAATCTTGTCCAACAATCGATACCCTCTCGCTTTGGGTTACGTAGGAGTAGTCTGCAAACCTTCGAAACGATACCTCGAATCGACTTCCCCTTCCTCTTCCTCTCGTTCTTTACTCGGTCGTGCAGTCGCTTCGTTCACGGAAGAATCTGGTTCCCTCGTCGGTCCGATTCGAGCACAAGAATCCGATTACTTCTACTCTCAAGACCACGCCCCTCATTTCAATCAGGAAGGAATGTTGGTCAGTACCGACGTGCTGAAGAAACGACTCATGCACGTATTGGAGGAATCAATGGCGGGATCCCTTCATTCGATTTCGAACGCCGTCGCACTCGAATTGGAGGAAGCGAGTTATCAATTCAAAGTTCAATACAACGATCGAAACATTAGTGCCGAATCTTACGTCGCGGAAACGATGGATGAGTTGAAGAGTAGGATTGGACAATTGAGTAAGAGTTTCACGAAGCAGGATGTGAGGAGGATGTTGAAGAATTTGTTGGATGAACAAGTGTTGGACTTGTTGGCGCAACAATACTGGATCGATCCGAAAGCGGAGGAATTGGGCAAGTTGGCGAATGATAGATCGATCTCGGCGGAAGAGTTGGACGTTTACTGGCAGAGGAAATTGGATCACTTGTCGTCGAGTTTGACCAAGAGTGGGATTGGGAGGGCTTCAACTCAACTCGTAGTCGATGCGATCAGGGCTCGATTGGGCACCTTGGCGAATGAGGAACCTTTGATTCATCACCCGGGAGCGGCGGAAAGGATCAATCTGACGGCGGATTCAATCTTGAGGGAAAGGTTCACGTTGACTTCGGATCAAGTCGAGAACTCTGTCAAACCGTTCAAGTACGAAGTCGAGGTCGAAGACAAGGAGTGGAAGGATGGGAGAGAGAGGGCGGTCGACCTGTTACAGAGGGAATTATCAATGTGTGAAGGAGCTCTAGGGAAGATTAGGGACACGGTTGGAGCTAGAAAGCTGAGAGGGGCGATGGACTATGTTGGAGAAGTAGAGGAATCGGAGCGACGGAGGAGGGAACGAAGGAGAGAAGCGAGAGCTATCGGAGAAGAATGGGGCGAAGAAGATGATTCCTCTGATCCGACGAGACCTGTTTTCAATCCTGCTTTACTAGCGAAAGGTACGTTCATCTGTCGTTTATTGCTTCAGCGTTACCGAGGAAGCTGACTTGTTCGCTCGTCTTCCTCAGCTCGCGAAGCCATGTTCCTCTCGTCTCGCTCCTCGATCTTACGACTACGACTCCTTTCCCTCAAGTCTCGTCGATGTAAAGCTGGTCCTGAACAGAAGGCATTCTGTCCCGAAGCTTTCCTCAACGTCGTCGCTGACAAATTGTCAAGCTCTGCTGTACAATTCATCAATGTTCGTTTTTCACTTGCTCTCTCGTTCGCATTCTCCATTCGCCTTCTGATGATCTCTCTCTATGTATAGATCGAACTTCTCGTCGAGTTCTTCTATCAGGTGAGTCCTTCTGGCGCTTCTCTCGATTCGACGTCCCGCCTCTTCGTTCACCGAACTGAGACGATTTCGCCAATTCTTCTCCTTTCGCAGTTCCCTCGGGAAATTGACACTCGGCTTTCCGGTGATCTTGACCGCTCTGAGATCATCAGTTTCGCTCGGGAGAACCCGATCGTCCACAAGCATCTCGCACTTCAGGAGAGGAAGGAGAAGCTCGAAATGGTTCGTAGTCAAATTCTCTCGCCGTTCTCGATCCGGTTACCATCTTCTCGGATTGTCTGACATCCTTCTTCTGGTCGGAATGACACAGGTGGCTGAAAAGCTAGATAGCCTCGTTAAGCTACAACGGGAAAAAGCGAAGCAACAACACGATCCACGTCGAGCTCGAGAAGGCAGGCGGGGTTTATTCGGCATGTTCTAATCGAGCGACCCCCCCCACCTCCCCTTCGTTCGCATGCTATCTCGTTTGTACATAAACGACTCTTCGTACCCGATTCAGCGAAAAGTCTCAACTCCTTCGGAACCCAAACCACTTCGACTGAATCAGGTGGTGCGCAACAATGAGCCGAGTCTCTTAAATCTCATTTCAGTACAATTTCACCCCTCCACCTTCTTCTTTGATCTCGTATGTCTTTCGTTTTTGGACTCTCATCCGTACCCCACCACTGTACTGTATGTTTTTTTGAGTGCAGGTTTGTCGTCGTCTTTGCACATGTATTCAGAGTGATTTCGAAATATTACGCACTTCCCTTTCTCCTTCGGGACTCATTGCTCAATATAAAACCTTCCGCTTCTCTCGGCACCAAAAGCACGCAACTCTCTTGCCAATGACAGATCGATGCGCCGTTCGAGGGACACCCGTCTGTGAGAGTCGAACCAGCAGAAATGGTAAGCTTTCTCGCCGTTACAAATTCTCTTTGCCTGCATAAAATTGAATCGAGGGTTTAAGCTGTGCAGCTAAGGGGACAACGTGTGAGGTGAGCGATGGTCAGAGTGCCTGAGAATCCTCTGGTGAGATTAGACCCCTCGATTTCATTAAAAGCTTCCTTCCTATTTTGTCGATCGACTCACTTGGAATTGCGAATTTGATTGGACAGTCTCGTTCAAAACGGGTCATAGTCTTGATCGTTCTAGCCGATAGGTTCGTTCAACCTTCCGTGGGGGCAGCCGAACACTCATCGAACGAGGAAGGAGGGGGAGAGGGGACTCGATTTACAAAAACCCGAATTCTCCACTTCTCTTCCTTCTTTCTTTCCTTTCCATCACTCTCTACTTCCACTCCTCACTCACCACCCTTCTACACTCTACACTATGCGCTCTACTCTCGCCCTCCTCGCCCTCGGCGCTGCCTCTGTCGCTGCCGTCGCAGTCCCCAAGGATGTTACCCAAATGAAGCGTGACATCATCGCTCGTCAAGGCAAGAGCCTCGTCAAGAGGAACTCGGTCACTCAAGGAGGTATGTTACTCTTCCCCCTTCCCTCACTAAGTGTGTTGCAGTTGCTGACTTATCGACATTGTCTATAGCCGATGATGCTACTATCCTCCAATTCGCCCTCATCCTCGAGCACCTCGAGGATGTCTTCTACTCGGAGGCCCTCTCCAAGTTCGACGAACAAGCCTTCGCCGACGCCGGTTACGCTGGACTTTACCCCGTTCTCCAACAAGTAGCCAGTGACGAAGCCTCTCACGTCGAGTTCCTCACCACTGCATTGAAGGCTGCTGGCGTGGAGAACCCTCCTGCCAGGTGCCAGTACAGCTTCCCATACACCGACGTCGCTTCCTTCCTCGGTCTCTCCCAAGTTATCGAGAATGTTGGTTCGTCGAAGTTTCGCTTTCTCGGTTCCTCGCTTGTTCTGACTTTCGTTGCTTTGTCTTGCAGGTGTCTCTGCCTACCTCGGTGCCGCTGCTGACATGTAAGTTCCCTCCTCTATACCATTTCTACACCTGTTCTTTATTCTTCTCGAGTTTCGCTCACTCGCCTTACTCCCTTCTCGTCACAGTGAGGACCCCGGATACGTTACCGTCGCTGGTTCGATCCTTACGGTTGAGGCTCGACACAACGCCTTCGTTCGCTTCCTAAACAACTACGTTTCTTTTCCCCAACCTTACGACACGCCCCAATCGGCTTCCAACGTCGTAGGAATCGTCACTCCCTTCTTCACTTCCTGCCCCGAGGGATCCGCCCCTACCATCCCTGCCTTCCCCGCTCTCACTCTCGCTTCCTCCGCTGTCAAGGCCGGCGATGTCATTCAACCTACTCTTGCCAACTCTTCCTCCGTCGATCTCAGTTCGTACAAGGTTTACTGCAACTTCGCATAGTGAGTCTCCTCGCCGCTATCCCCCCGTATATTTGTACTGACAACGTGGCTTCTCCTCGTGCAGCGGACTCGGCGCTTACTACTCTGACTACGAGAACGGCTCCTGCACTGTTCCCGCTGAGATTGGACAAGGCCAGGCTTACGTCACCCTTGCCAGGTGGAAGGATCTCTCCGATAAGTTTACGCTTGCTGGACCTGTGAGTTCCCAATTCTCGATATCATTCTTCGAAATTCATTCTGACCATTTTTTCTTGCTCACAGGCGATCATCGACGGCTCTGCCCAAAACGTCACCGTCTCCATCCCTACTATCGCTGCCGCCGCCCCCGCTGCTAGCTCGACCGCTGCCGACTCGTCCGCCGCTCCCTCAGCTTCGGCCTCCGCCTAAAGACTTTCTTAGTCTCGTCAACCTCCCTAGTCGTCACCGCTCTAGGGTAATAGACCCTCTTTGTCTTTCTTCTCACTAGTAATATAGTTTCCATGTTTTCCTTTTTGGACCCCCCTCTTGTTACATAAAGCAATGGAAAAGTCGTGTTCAGTATCAATCCCCTTCATTTGTTCAATCTCAGAGAGCTGTCTCCAATCGTTGTCGCGCCAGTGTCGTTCCAGTATATGGGCTTTGTCTCGCTTATGCCTGATCACAGCGCAGCGACGAAAGATGCGAATTTTCGTTGCGAATTTTCGTCGCCGTTTCTATAACCGAATCTTCAAACGCCTTCTTTCCTGTCTCATACCCACTGTATTTGCTTTCTGTCCAGCTCACCATGGTATTGCAGCAGTGTTGATTATTCTACTCTGCTGTCTGACCTCCGTTCGAGCTACATCGAGCATTACGGAGAACTCCCGCTTTCGATTCTTCCCTCCATTCTTTTCCTTCTCTCGCGTCCTCCACTGCCCACGTTCGTAGAGATACACGAGGTAGTTATCTGATCACTTCCCTCTGAGCTTCTACCGGCAATTGATGTGAATGCAGTCGTTCTTCCTCGTCTTTCTTCTGTTTCTGCACTCCTCGTGCTCCAATTGATGCAAAACTATCGAAACTTCCGTCGGACGGTCAAAGCAACGACCTAACTTCCGTTGTCTTTCTCCGCGGTCTGTGTACAATGTGTTGGGTGTCAGCTCAATGCTTTTTTGACCTTCTTTCCCACGAGGGAGCTTGTTGGAAACGAAACTTGTTGCATTCCTCGTGATTGCCGCCAGGTTGATAACTCTTCTCTCTTCACTTCCCATTCTATGTATCGTCTCAGCATGAGTGGCCGTTATCCCGTTCTTCTACCTCTTCCCGACGAAGCTCAAGACACCGTCAGACCTCCTCGTTACTCGCGTATCACGCTATGAGGTTGGGTAAGGGCCGACTAAAGCGGCGTGTCCCGAAACTTGCTGGTCTGTGATTGCAAAAAGCCATTTCCTCGGATGCCGTCTGCGAGTAAACGCT
>JGI24890J29729_1000122_pt1 | contig 62793 bp, 74 predicted proteins | sample FreactcultureFD7_FD_29729 | JGI IMG/M metagenome (IMG submission 29729)
TCTAGTGGATCTTTTGATGGATTGAACGAGGTGGGTCGACGAGCTAAAAGTCGACAAGATGAAGAAATTGAAACCAGTGGTGAAGGTCGCATCGCGTGTGTCCTAGAGCGGGGGAAGTGTACTAGTTGGATAGGGTGTAGATAGGAGTAAGGAGAGTGAGAGAGGTGGAGTGAGAGAAGAAGAGTCGCTGATCTGCTGCGAGCGACTCTTCCCATCTTACCTCTCACTCACTAATCTCAAACTGCTCGTGTATAACTGCTAGACCAACAAAACAAGGAGGAAATCACGCAATCAAAGTGTCAAAAGTCTCTGATTCTCCGGAAACTCGCCCTCTCTCACCTTCCTCTCCCTCTCCTCTCCCTCTACCACCTTGAGTAATGGCTTATTCATACGATCATCAACAATCTTATGGAGGTCACGTTCAACCAGATTACCCACCTTACACTTCATCAGACTTTGTATCTCCTCATCGAGATGGAGTGGGACTACCGGGAGGGCGTAACAATACAACCCAATACCCACCACAATTGAACGATTACTCGACAGACGATTTAGAATCCATCAAAGGAGGAGCTTATCCAGGAGGATTCGTACCCAATTCGGTCGATAAGAATGGAATTCCAGTTACTAGGGGTAGTATCGCAGCTCAAATGGCCGCAGAAGGTCAGATCCCAAAGAAGGAAGGGTTGAGAATGTATAGGAAGGATGAACATGCGGGGGCGTTGACGAGGGGTGGAAGGGCGAGATGTTGTGGAAGAGTCGTGTGTTGTACTATAATGTTGGTTATTCTCATCCTCGTGGGCATCGTAGCAGCTTTCTTCCGTACGTACAAGACGAGTTTCTCTCTATCAGTCACTACAGGAGCTGTACTGACAGGGGGTCGTTTCTTGTTCGTAGTTTGGGTCAAACCTCCAGATGTCAGTTTCAACGGTATCGAACCTCCTAGTAACGGTCAAGAAGTATCAGTAGTAGGATCCGGGTTCAATATCAACGTCAGACTGAACGTGAGTCGGAAGAAGCTGTTATCGACAATAGACAAATACTGACATCGTCGAATGACTCTAATACCTCTCACAGATCGGAGTGATCAACCCTAATTGTAAGTATCCTTCTCGAACTCTCCTGCTGTATCCCGCACGTCCTTGATCGGATAAGACCCAAACTGACAAGCTTCTCTCTCGTGGTTTATTAGTCTTTGGAGCGAATTTCGACAAGATTTCAGCCACCGCCTATTACCCTACGAAACCGAACGATGCCATCGGAGGAGGATCTCTCGACAACGTCGACATTCCCAAGAACTCCAAGTGAGCCTCCTCTCCCTCTCTCCTGCTCATCTCTGCTAAACTAACTTGACTCGTTCGTTACTGCAGTTCAACGATTCATTTCCCCTTCTCCTTGAACTACACAACTTCCTACGATTCAGATCTATCGGTGTTGAAAGATATCGCTACCAAATGTGGGTTCTTAGGAGGAGGGTCGAAGAGTGATTTGAAAGTGAATTACAAGGTTCAAACCAAAGTCAAGGTTGTCGCTATCTCGATCTCCCCAACGTACGTCCCTTGTATTCTCCTATATGCTCTTGACAGCGAGCTCATAGCGAATGTCGAGGGGTTTACAGATTCTCGAGTTCAGCCTCCTTCGCTTGTCCACTCTCGGAATCCGACCTTCAAGGGTTCCTAGGTTCCTCCGACCTCTCCTCTCTCGGACTCGGATCACTCGGTTCAGTCCTCGGTGGTTCTTCCCGACTCCATCGTCGATCCCCTTCAAATTCCGATCTCAACCTCGAAGCGAACGCTGCCTTGTCCAAGATTTTCACGAGGGGACTCGAAGTCCTCTCGAATGACAAGAAGGCAGTCGTCGTGAAGGCCAAGAGTAGGAATCCCAAGATTGGAACAGTGATCGTTCAGCCCGTAGTACCGGGACGACAAGGGGAGAAAGTGTTCGATCCGACGAAACCTGGCAGGATTGGGACTTTGGGTCCTTTGATCCCTGTACCGAACCCGAAAGGGAAACACGAGGATGAGGTGGAAGGTAGGTAAGCTAGTAGGGAGGAAAGGGGTTATGGACGATAACACAACATGGACACTTTACATTCTCTTGTTTTGGATTTTTCGTTTTTCATTCATCTTTCGACGATCTCTCTCTTTTCTGTTTTTGTCTATGACGTTTTGTGTGGCTTGTAAAGTAGCTCATCTGCTCCCTCCCCCTCGATTGATAGATTCCCCTGACTTGTAGCACTCTTGAATCAAACCATTCTTTGTCTAAATTTCCGAGATTGGACATAGTTGGAGACGATTTCAACTTGATACGGAACTCAATCTTTCATTAGAGCGTCGGAATGTTGGAGTATCTATTCACACTGAGTCCGACGAAAGGGACTTTACACATACGAGTCGAGACTTTGGTTGATTGAATGCGGTTTGCGAAGAACTTGAACGGTTCGCTTTTCGAAGACTGTTACCCGTTTCCATTCCACTCTACTTGCATCAACCAGTCCACCGTACTCTACTCTCTCTACAACTCCTCGCTTTGGACCCCTCCCTACAATCCCTCTTAGCTTTTCGACCGCCCAAATCTCCTCCTCCACGCGAGCCTCCCCCCCCCTCTCTCTCCCTCTTCCCGCTCTTCCGCCCAACTTCTAGCTAAGACAAGCAGAGGACAATGACTTCACACGTAGTGACGAGTAGTTCAAGTCATCACCAATCGAGTCATGGTTCAAACAGTTCGAGTTCGAATGTGATTGGAGTTCATTTCAGAGTTGGGAGAAAGATCGGTGAAGGTTCATTCGGTGTCATCTTTGAAGGTACATTCACAATTACTCTTACTCTCTGTCTACTAGAAGAAGAGAGGGGCTGATGGAAGGATCCCGCGTGTTTTTAAAGGTACCAATTTATTAAACAGTCAAACTGTAGCTATCAAATTCGTAAGGTCTTCTCTCTGTCTCCCTAGGTACCACTCTCATTAGAAGGAAAGGATTCGAAGGAGACAAGTGCGCGAGGTGGGAGGGAGGATCGTCGATCAACGAATTCTGGGGCCAACATTCGAGGAGGAGCGAGAAGAATCGATCAACTTTAACTTTTCGCTCCCACTGGGACTAATCGTACTTCCCATTTGATGTGGTTAGGAACCTCGTAAAAGTGATGCACCTCAACTACGGGACGAATACAGAACTTATAAGATCTTGGCTGGTTCTCGTGAGTTTCTCCTTCGCTCTCGTATCGATCTCTCATGTTACTGATACGAGGAACGATCGCCACACAGATGGAGTACCTCAAGTGCATTATTTCGGTCAAGAAGGACTTCACAATGTGCTCGTCATTGATTTGCTCGGACCTTCGTTGGAAGATTTATTCGATATGTGTGGGAGGAAATTCTCGATCAAGACTGTAGTCATGACTGCGAAACAAATGGTACGTCTCTTTCAAATATCCTCCTCCCTTCACTCCTCTGTGTTCAGAGCGCTGATTTTCCGAGATGAGGGAGTGTGCAGTTGAGCCGAGTTCAAACGATTCACGAAAAGAACCTGATCTACCGAGATATCAAACCCGACAACTTCTTGATCGGTCGACCTGGAACCAAGATGGCCAACGTCGTACATGTAGTCGATTTCGGAATGGCGAAACAGTACAGGGATCCTAAAACTAAACAACATATTCCTTATCGTGAACGAAAGAGTTTGAGTGGTACGGCTAGGTATATGAGTATCAACACTCATTTGGGAAGAGGTGAGTCGTCAATTCTCTTCTTATCAGTAACGATTTACTAGAAGCTGATAAAGGAAAATCCAACATTCACAGAGCAATCTCGAAGAGATGATTTGGAGGCGTTGGGACATGTGTTCATGTACTTTTTGAGAGGTGGACTACCTTGGCAAGGACTCAAAGCTGCGACGAACAAGCAAAAGTACGAAAAGATTGGAGAGAAGAAACAAAGTACTCCTATCAAAGAATTGGCAGAAGGTTTCCCAGGTTCGTCCGAACTGTCCTCTACTTTTGTCGTCTCACAGTAAAGCTGATCTTCTCTTGCGAACAGAGGAATTCGCGATCTACTTGAACTACGTTCGTAAACTTGGATTCGAAGAAACTCCTGATTACGATTTCCTTCGAGAATTGTTCACCAAAGTCCTCAAGAATTCGGGAGAAGTCGAAGATGGTGTTTACGATTGGATGTTACTGAACAATGGAAAGGGTTGGGAAGCAGGGGTACGTCAACGATTCTCACAAAGGTTCTCGCTAGTTTCGTCGCTGATCTTTGTTCTTCTGGACCTCGTACAGTCATCTTCGGTTCTCTCTCAATCAGGAGGGTACGATTCGCGACACCACCGTCAACCTCGAGACCGAGACCGTGAGCGCGAACGAGCCGAACGACACGCTCAAAGAGCAGCAGCTGCCGCTATCGCTGCTGCAAGAGGGGATCCAGCAGTAGGAGGAACTGGAGCATCTACACCTACTCAACCCACACCAGCGGCGATCGCAAGAGAGAATTCGAAACTTGGTCGACAAGCGCCCGCAGGAGGAGTTCCAGGACCGAATGCGTCTGCCGTTGCCGTCAAAGGAGTTCAACCACCTTCTGGACCGACAACTCCTGGATTGTCTGGAGGACCGAGTGGTGGAATGACTGGAAGTAAATCAGGTGGAGTCAGAGGATCTCACCCTTATGCGGCGAATGGAACTGGATATGAGAGAGGTCAAGACGGATACGAACCTGCTGGAACAGCGGCTTACAGGAATGGACAGAGTCAGGGTCAACAACAGATGAACGCTCAAAACAACACGGGTGCCCAAGCGGTTCAACAGGATTACCAGGCTCATCAAGAAGAGGACAAAGGTGGATTCTCATTAATCAAACTCCTGACTTGTCGATGCGGTTGATCTCCCCCTTTCCCTCTACTCTCCCTCACATCTATACCTCAGCTTCCTCTCCCTCCTTCTTCTCTCGACGATGTTACCCATCCGAAACCCCTTCTTCACTTTCTTCCCCTTCACATCATGCGGTTTCCCTCTTGACTACCATCGTCTTTTTCTCCTTCTTCACTATTACTATACCCTTGACTTCTCATTTCTCGGTTCTTGTCTTTTTCTCTTTCAGTTCCCCCATGTGTTTGTTTTCATTTCATCCCTTTTTCTCTCCTAACCGCTTTTCAAAACCCTCTCTCTCTTCTCGTCATCTATTCCCCTATCTGCCCACCTCAATGATCGCGTCGCTCTCTCTCTCTCTCTCTTGCCTTCTCTCCCTTACTCTCGATAGCTAGCTACTTCACCCTTGTTCACGAATAATAACCTTAAGATACCTTTATCTGCACTCTCTCTCGCTCTCTCTCTCTCGTTTCTGTGCGAGGGACCGAAATCGACCAAACAGTAAACCTTACACATACAGATGAAGAGGAACAAAGAAAAAGGGTTGCGTAACGAAAGAAATGAATGAGCTATACCAAAACAAGACTCCTCCTTTCAGATCAGAACTCCATTTGACCGGAGAAAGCTGAAGACGGCAAAGATTGTGTTCTTCCAAACGTCCTCTTGGCTCCAGCAATCTTCCGTCCTTGTCCGAACATGCTCTTCTTGGGTAAATCTGCTGCCTCATCTTCTCCCTCATCTTCAACATCTGTAGGTACCATCTCCTCGTCATCTCCTCCTCCCTCTCCCTCGCCTAGCAGTACAGTAGCGGCTCCAGGATCCTCATACGCTCGTTTCATGCGTTGAGTGACAGTTCTGGCTGAATCTTGAGAATCTCCTGCTTGACCTTGCGAAGAAGATGGGAAGTTGAAACTCGACGACGAGGGAGCTCCATAGACTTCATCGAGATCGAATCCATCTCCATCATCATCCATTGAAGTTTCCGTCGCTCCTCCTCCTCCTCCCATCGCGTCTGAACCGAACAATCCACTCCCGACTTGGGAATTCGAACGAGATCCTGAAGCGTTCGAACCTCCTGCTCCGAAAGGCTGTAATTCGTCTGCTCGTTTACCATCGGTATAGACTAGGTTGATGACATCTTGTGCGGTTCTAAAAGGAGGGAACATAGTCGGAGGGTTCGAAGAAGAGGAGGAGGAACCGAAAGAGAGATTGGGTTCAGTTCGGGAGAATCCTAAGGGACGGCGAGTGTTGGGTGCAGTAGATGTCGATGATGCAGTGATAGGACCTCTCGAGACAGCTGCAGAGTAAAGAGAGAGCTGACAGTCAGCAGGAGTTGAAGGTTGAAAGAGGAGTCGAGGATGGGCCGTACCTGCTCTCGCTTGAGTAGCTCTCCAGCTAATAGTAGGTTCGAATCCAGTCTTGGCGAACCTCGACATTGATCCTCTGATATCTGTAGGATCTTGAGCGGTTTGAGGTGACTCCATCGTCGCTCGTTTGGTAGGGGAGGGAAGACAGTCGGACATGGTCTCAAAGGGGGTTAGACGTGTCTTCAGGTGCTATGATCAGGTGTGCGTGGCGATTCGGCTTAAGACGTTGGAGCGGGTGAGACGAAGAGCTCCAAGTTTCGGAACTCGAAAATTCCGACTCTTGCTCTCCTACACTTCACTTGCTTTTGTTTGGTCTGCTTCTGACGTTTTTGGGACTATTCAACACGCTTTGGAGACGCGTAGTACTCCTCTTGTGTGAACCTTCTCCACCTTCGCTTCGACTCCTTCACCTTATCTCCTTCTCGCTTGGTGACTCGCTCCGACTGCTTGTTGGCTAGCTTATGGGACTCTAGATACGCTCGTCACCTAGGCAAAGCCTCTCTGTAATTACCGTCGACTCAACAGCTCGTGTCGCTCAATATTTTCGAATTCTCCGTCAAAAAGGCTCCGCAAACCGGCGATTCGCGGCGATCTGAGCCTCCCAGGACGTCATACCGTATACGCTTAGCCTCAGACATGACGCTTGTAAAGCTATGCACGGGACTTCGAAGTCGCGGTCGGAGAGGATTCGACAATCAGGGAATCCCTTTTTAGCGATCAAGGTCTGTTGACTTCCTACGCTTCTCTATGATTCCTCGAGCTCTACAGCGACCTCTCAGGGTTATTCCGAGCGAGGTGAGGGCTGATCAAATGGCAGAGGGAGACGTGGGAGGGAAGTACAGAGCTTTTTCGCTCGCAAGAGCATTTCTTCTCGAAGATTCTCGTCACCGATCGCAACGATCCTTCATCCAAGACGTGGCAGCCTCGAGGTCGTTGTCTTGCGGTCATCTGAGCCATTCGAACATTCGCCTAACAAGGGTTGTGAAGACGTTCTGCTCGTCCTTACCATTTTTGCGATTTCGCAACATGAACTTTGTTCCCCTCCGCTAATGAATGCGCTCTTTTTGGGCTCCGTTGCGATTCTCGATCGACGTAGATCCTTTTCGAGCTTTAGTAGACTGCATTTGAATGCAAAAATACGTAACCATCAAATCGACTTCATGAAATTGAAACTCCTCCACTCTTTTCACCCTTTTCACCTTCAACTCCTCTCAACAATCTGTGGTTGAAACGTATGCACCGATAAAGACCACGCTTTTACAATATGACTACACCACCTTCACCAGGCCGCCGCGTCTCTCCAACTCATGAACCACCTTCTGAACACTCTTCCCCTCGACCTCAAAGCGAGCTCGGTCTCCCCGATGAACACTCTCAGCGACAACGGGATCAAGATGCACACTTGGCACAGAGTATGACTATGAGCGCTCAACCGGTTAGGAATCGATCGAGCACTTTACTCAACTCTGATCAAAGGACGAGTTCGGCGGGGAATGGACTCTCCCTCAATCAACAACAGGGAGATGGATCGAGGGAAGGGTTTCATAGAGGAGTTAGTACTGGTACTGTACAGACGGTTCAGGCTCATGGAAGTGAATCGAGGAGGAGACCATCGATTAGCGTTACGCCTGATGCAACGGATGCAATGGGTCACTTGGCAGACGATTTGGAGAGGGAGGACAGGGAAGAAGAAGGACATGATGATCACGAGGAGCACAGCTATTACGGGAGGGAAGCGGGAATGAGCGGAAATGGGAGAGGAGGTGGAGCGGGAGGTTCAAGATCAGGTGGAATCGCTGGAGGAATGAGATCGAACCAAACTCCGAGATCAGCAGCAGCAGCTAGACTGTACCGACACCACCGTAACTTGAGCGATTCGAGTATCGACAGCCAAGGAGGAGCCTACATCGATCATCGACGACAACCTCACTCTCTTTCCTCGGGTGTAACTCCTCGAGGAATGGCTAGGAGTCCTGAAGCTTACGGAAGTGGGAGAAAGTCAAGTGCTCTACGAAGATTCAGTCTCGAAGGAGGAGGAGCTTCAGGAAGATCTCCCATCTCCCCTCGACCCTTCGATAATGACACTCTCCGCGCTTCCCGATCTCCCGGTTACCCTGAAGAAGCTATCGAAGACGACGAAGATGGTCCCCGCTCCTCTGATCGACCCTACCTCAGTCGACACGATTCTCGCAAATCTTACCACTCGAACACCTCTCGACACTCTCACGATCTCGACGACCACGCACGAGATGATGTCGCATTCCCCGACTTGTCTCGACCTGGATCAGGCTTCGGCAAACCCGAGGACGACATTTGTTTCCCAGCTCACGGTGCAGCAGCAGAAATGGATTACATGGAGGATCATCATGGAGAAGTTGGAATGCCTGGAGTTCTCCCCAACTTCCCTTACCCATTCGACTTCTCTATTCTCGAAGATTTCGCTACCGAAGAACGAGAATCGACCGGCAAACCCATCCCTGCAGCTCGTCGAAGAGGTGGAGGAAACGGAGGAGACCGTTCAGGAGCCGATTCTTCAACTTCGCCCCCAAGTTACGGCATCTCTTCGTCAAACTCGAAATCGAACCCTCGAGCTGGAGCGTTCAGTAGTGGAAGTGAGGGAGAAGCACCGAGAACTATGGGAGGTCGTCGGAGGAGATTGAGCGAGAGTGTAGCTCCTGGAAGACACCGTCCTAAAGTCGCTCTCTTCGAAGGTTCTGGAGATACTGGAGGAGGAGACGCACCACCTCCCACCTTCCGCAGCATTCTCGACACTCGTACTCCCCTTCTTTCCGCCGACAAGCGAAACCCGAGCGATGCTGGCTACGGAACGAGCAGAAGTCGACCCAACGATCGCAAACCCGCTGGACCTCGACCTTATCGATTCTCCTTCTACTCGAATGCTCTTCCCTCGACTATCCACGCTCGTTCACTCGCTGAGATTCCGGGAGAAGGTCAAACTTTCGAAGAACTCTTCATCGGACGCAAGGAGAACCAGTACGAGGACGATCTCGCTCACGTTGGACTCGACCCCAGACTCGCTCAATTCCAAACTGCCAACTCTCAATCCGGAACGAGCACTCCCAACTTGAACGGAACTGCCGCTTCGATTGCTGGATCTGCTACTGGACGAGGCCCTGTCGGAGCTCCTGCTGGAGTACCTACTTCGAGGGGAGACAAGCCGAGAACTGCTGTCATGAGGAGTGATGCCGATGCAGAGTCGAATACTTGGTGGCTCGATGTTATGTGTCCTACTGATGCTGAAATGAAGGTCTTGAGTAAAGTGAGTCGATATCGCTTCTAACTCGCTGTTCTTGTTACTAACACCGTTCACGAGTAGGTCTTCGGGATTCATCCCCTAACGACTGAGGATATTCAAATGGAGGAAACTCGAGAAAAGATCGAACTCTTCCGAAACTACTACTTTGTCTGTTTCCGCTCTTTCGAACAAGATCCTTACTCGCCTACCTACCTCGAACCTCTCAACATGTATATCATCGTCTTCCGAGAGGGAACCCTTTCTGTATGTTGCAAACCTCTCTCAGTCTCGCTCATCGAAACAAGTACTAACGGGGAACTTCTTGTACAGTTCCACTTCCGAGGTACTCCTCACCCTCAAAACGTTCGTCGTCGTATCAAGCAGCTCAAGGACTACATCAATGTCACTTCGGATTGGATCTCTTATGCTCTCATCGATGACATTACCGATGCTTTCGGACCTCTCATTCAGAACATCGAGTACGAAGTAGACAGTATCGATGAGTTGGTCTTGATCTTGAAAGAAGCGGAACAGAGTGACATGTTGCGAAGGTAAGCTGTAACTGCTTCTTCTCTCAATGGTCCGAAATTGACCCTCTTCGCATGAAACAGGATCGGAACTTGTCGTAAAAAGGTTATGGGTCTGTTGCGATTGATGGGTAACAAGGCAGATGTCGTCAAGGGACTCTCGAAACGTTGTAATGAGAACTGGACAGTCGCTCCCAAATCTGATATCGTACGTATCTGCTCCTCCCTTTCTCTTTCGACATTGTACTCACTCGCACTGTGAATGACAGGGTCTCTATCTCTCCGATATCCAAGATCACATAACCACCTCGACTCAAAATTTGATTCACTACGAAAAGATTCTCTCTCGTTCTCATTCCAATTACCTTGCTCAAATCTCGATCGAGATGTAAGTCGTTCGCGCTTTCGATGCGTCTCAACGTGGCTGACTCGTTACTTCGATATAGGACTGACGCCAATAACCAAATCAACGACGTTCTGTCGAAGCTTACCGCGCTCGGTACTGTGCTCATTCCTGTAAGATCGAAAGCTCTTGCCTTCGTCCCAGACAGACCCGCTGACACTTATACTCACTTCAATAGATGAACTTAGTCACTGGTCTGTGGGGAATGAACGTCAACGTTCCAGGTCAATTTGCTGATGGTTTAGGTTGGTTCTTCGGAGTGAGTCTTTCCTGTTCCTTCTTCATCTTTCCCACACGTAGCGTCACCCGTTCGCTCGCAACATCTCCTAGTCTCGATGTTCTGTCGTGACTTGTACTGACTTTGTTCGTATTTCGGTTAGATCCTCGGGTGTCTCGGCGCATTCGCTGTCGCAGGAGCCTATCTCACCTTCAAGGTCTTTGTCAGGCCTCAATGATAGAAGATCTCTCGTTCGTATTGCAGTTATCTCGATATTCACAGCAAAATACACTCCTTTAGAAGTTCTCGTTACCTTTGTTCTTGTACTCTTCATTCCTTCTCATACCCTTACAGCGCTCCTACTTTCTTTATGTAGCTTTCTCTCGCCTATCTACACGCTCTCTTTCTTCGTTGTTGATTCTTTCCTCTACCTCTCTTTCTCCGCCATCGTGCAATTAGCAAAAATACACATGAAGCTATCCGGTCTCCTCTCGCTTTCTCAGCCAGATTCTGAAGACGCCACTTGAGAATGTAAAGCGATTTCGAGTGGTAACTGCAAGCGATGTTTCATTCAAGCGGTGGTTCAAGCGATGTTCTCAAGCGATTTCCCTTCCTCTACCCCGATGAGCGACTGCCTCCTGTCCCTCTCAAGCATCTTCCCCTTCCTCATTATCTTCTTCGTCACTCGCATCCCCTCCCTCCTCGTCTGAAGCGTCGTTCCCTGACTCGGAAGGTTGTTTCGAAGGGTTCGCTCCGCGCTCCTCATCCGAAGCGTCAATGTCGTCCTCGTCTGAATCAGGACGGTGATACGAGATCTCTACACCTTTACCGGCGAGGACTTTGGCATTCGAGGGTCCACGTCGAAGAATCAGATCAAGCTGTGCGTCGAAGAGGGTGAGCTAGTCTTTCAGCAACGTCAAGAGCGTGGACGGAGCAGACGAAAGGAGGCTTACCAGTCGAACCCAAGTGTATTTCGTTTGTCTCATAGTCTTACTAGGATGATTCAACCAACAGAAACCTTTTCCGAGGTCATCCATTTGAGAGATGAAAGTCCAATTTTCGTCGAGACCGGCAGCATCGATCATAGCGCGAACCGCTCGAACTTGACGGACACTGATGAAGTTTGATAGTGGCCTGTAGTCGGGTTGCCAATTCCCGTTCTTGCTGATCGCAGGAAACGGAGCGATGCTGAAAACGTAATTCCCGTTGCCCATTGAGAAGTCGTGCTCGGCGAAGAGGGAAGTGGCACGAAGGCGGAATTCGTCGTCGTAGTTGTAATTGTCGTAGTCTCGAGGATCGTTCGAAATTGTCGATACATGTACACCTTGATTGGCGGCGACGATCAGGCGGAACGCTTGAACCTCGACGGACTTGAAGTAGTCTCGTAGATCCTGACGAATGTTGGAAGTTGCTCGAACGATGAGCGTTTGTAATGCTGGATCGTCTAGTGAATCCCGATCCGGTCCGCAGAGCGGTTTGACGTTTTGGAGCTGAGTGAATTTCGAGAAGGAGGGGAAGATCTTGTACCAGGACGAGGGAGATGTAGTTTGAAGCTGATCATAGAGAGGTCGGAGACGAGCTTCGCGCCTATTCTGAGCTTGTTGTTCGGCCAATCGAGCAGCTCGATCTGCTAGTTCTTCTTGAATGGAGGTACGGTACGATTTCCAGCCTGTGCGTATAAAGATTAGTCGAGCTATATGTCTCACCCATAGGCAAGTGACTGAACTCACTCGCTGGATCTTGAGACACGTCCATTTTCGGTTTGTTGTAATCACGAGCGGAAGAATAGCGGTGCTCTGCAATTTCCTGTGCAGTCCAGCCGTGATTACGTTCGAGCTCGGCAGCCTCTCTGCAAGCAGTCGAGAAGACTGTGTCAACACTTGTTCCCTCAGTAGAGTGATGGACTAAACGTACTCATCGAGTTGATCACGCTTCGCTTGTCTCGCAGCTCGCTCTACTGCCATTCGATCTCGTACGAGCTTGTCAGCAGCTTCTTCTAGCTCTGTTGAAGTCTGGACTTCAAAGACAAGAGCGTAAGAGAACCGGAAAGCTGGGGAGATAGGAGGAAAGCCGTCTAGTCACCTCTTGTTCAACTGACACCCATGCTTGCTTCGCTGCCACAAACGAGCTGACGGCGTTCACTTCGACCGTACATTTCGAAACTTTCCCTCGGCGAGAGCGAGTACTCGACTGTAAAACGGTAGATTCATTTTGAGCCAAAGCGATTTCGTCGTCTTCTTCGAGATCTTTGATTGATTCGTCGACTGCAGCAAGATCGGTGACGAGATAGGTACCTGTGGACTATATCGTCAGGCTGTAAACTTGAACGAAAGAGAAGAAAGAGAACGAACGAGGTAAAGTTTTGCCATTGAATCGAGTACCGTCTGCGAGCGAGTGTAATTAGCTTAGGGTTCGGCTCTACGCGTAGCAAGAGTGAGTTAGAGAGCTTACTGTCGACGAAACGCACGCATTCGACAGCAGAGGGGTGAAGATTTTTCCATTGGGAGGAAAGCTTGTTTTGAGCGATGAGACTGCAGAAGACGGCGAACGGTCAACCGAACAGATTCGGTGTACTAAGCAGCGGAGAGTGAACGTACTGAGTTTTGCGATGATCTTGACAAAGGCGAACTCGCAAGAAGAAGTCGCGCTTGAAGTACGCTGTTTTCCCACAAACCTGCGAAGACAGCAATCAACGATGAGCGCGAGCCCTCTGTGGTCCGCACCGAGAGACTTACCTGACACGAATCTTCGTTCATGAAGCGACACAAAGCGATCTCCGACATTCCTTGAGGCAGAGGGAAACCATCTCTTTTCCTCGACGCAATCCAAATCGAGCGAGAATGACGAGAGAGGAGGATCTTGCGAAGTGATTTGTTGACCATTGCGAGCGAGAGGAGATCTGAACCTTCGAGATGAGTGCAAGTCTGGAGAGAGGCGACAGGGAGTCAGCCAGAGAGGAACGAAAACGATAACCAGAAATCACACACCTCTGCGAAGAGGTCGAAAGGTAGATCGAGGAGTAAATGAACATCGTAGGTGAGCTTGTTGTTGTTCTTCTTCTTGGTAGCTTTGCGAGTCTTTTGTTTCTTTGCGTGAGCTAGAGAGAAGAGAGAGAGAAGGGAGTTTCAGTCAATCAACATGATCACCTCGAACCAGCTCATAGAGATGAGCCATGTAGACTCACGAGTAGTTCCATAGGTATCTCCAACCTTCTTCTTGTCTTCCAACTCATCTCCAACTCCTCCCTTCCCTTTCATCTTTACAAGTTTCTCTTCCTCTTCCGAGTCCATGTCATAGTCACTATCCACCTCTTGATAGCTTATCTGCTTCTGTGCTTTGCGCTTTGATGTACCCGGTGGCATCTTGAGTGGAGATTGGAGAGGAGGGGGGAGAAAGAGGGAAAGAGTGGGGGAGGGAAGAAAGAGGACTGAGCGAGGTTTCAAAGTTGGCAAACTTTTTTCGAATATCACTGCTTACGAAATGTCGAGATACCACGCAGAGCTGTTCAATGGGGTATACACAGAGAGATACGTCCCAGTAATTTCTGCTTTTTCAACGTGATGTCAAATTCGCAAACATCGACGTCTCCATTGTGCTGTTCTGCATACTCCTTCCTTCTACCTCTCCTCTATACTGTTCATCCCATTGATCTCCTCACTCCGGGTGTGAGCAAGTTTGCACGCTCGAAGCGCCTTTGACGCGAGTTCCGCAAGGTTTCGCAAGTCTCCTCCCGTTCCTTCTCCCCTCCTCCATGACCAGGGTCTTTCTATATAGCTTACCAGACAGTCGGTTTGAGTAGACCTATAGCTCAGATAGAAGGTAGCAGACTCACGGTCACTGCTCGAGCCATCGTCGTTGACTTTTCCGTCTCTATTCTCGACGGCGAGATCAGATCAAACCTTGATCCTCCAAAACTTTCGTATTCCTATTCGCCATCACTCGACTCCAGCCCTCGATTCTTCCAACTGTCTCAGCCTTTCCTCGGTCCTCTCAAATACTTCCTTAACTCGTTCCCGGATCTCTTTCCTCTCATCGGCTCCATCATCCTCAACACCAGCATCTTCTCTTTCCTCCTCGACCTCGAGTGGATACTCCTCATCCGGATCAAAGCCTCTCCTCTGGCCCGTGATGGGTGTCGCTCCGGAGTTGAAAGCGATTGCTCCGTCTGTGAGTGTCGGAGGAGGCAGGCCCTCGAAGTGGATCTCGAACGCTCCGGGAGAGTCCTCTGGATCGGAAGAGGGAGAAGTGTAGGTATCTTCGACTGAGTTCGCCGAGAGGGGGAGATGTCGAGAAGGAGGAGGAGAAAGAATTTCGACCGCTTCGAATTCGGCGTCTGAATCTTCGTCGTCATCAGCTGTGGCTTGTAGCGTATCGACAGACATCGAGTCATCGTTGTCGGTAGTGCCTTCGTCTTCTCCCATACTCAATTCTGGAGTTTGCTCGACCCTTGACTCCTCTCCCTCTCCGAATCTCCGCCTCACGTCTACGCCAATCTCTTGCTCAAAGGGATTCAAAGCAAGCGGGACCATCTCTGGGAGGTTGAGCGAGGACGATAGGACCTGACGAAGATCTTTAATGAGCGACTTGAGCCGAACGACATCCGTGTTTCGTAGAGGTTGAACTTCGAAAGTGGTCCCTTCTCCGCTTTCCATCACCTTTGAATCCATTTTCACATGCTCCCTTCCTTGCAATACCGTTTCCCACGCTTTGTCGAACTCTTCGACAGTTTCGAACAGTTTGTCGAGCGATTCATCGTTGAGAGGGTAGCCTTCAACTGCTGGACCGAGAAAGCCTGTCAATTGAAGTAAATACGCTACTCGTAGTCCTCCGGAAGGTATCGCAGCTGGAATAGATAGGATGAGACTGAGGAGGGAGGCGAGAGTTTCCAGGAAAGAAGTGAGGGTCGGACATTGCGAAGAGGAGGAGTGACGAGATTCGAAAGCACCCGAGAGGTCGAGTAGGGAAGGATCAAGGTGTCGGATAAGACGGGACTCTTGTACGGTGGTGAGAGGCTTGCGGAGAGTCGAGGCGGCCATTTGGAAGGTGGGGAGGTCGAAACTGGACTGGACACCGTCCGAGAGCTCAAATCCGCTTCTGATTGCCTCAACAAGGAATGACTGGTCTGTCGGTCTATTCGGCGGGAGTCAGAGTGAAGTGGGAAGAGTTTGTTCAACCTGACTTTGATGAGAAAAATCCCAAAATTGTTGATCCTCTACTTCTCACTAAAAATGGCCAAATCCACCTCAAAAACATCCACAAAGCAATCAAAGAAGGCTGTATCGCCTCCTCGAGCTCCCTCACCTGCAGCATCAGCTTCCTCGCGCTCGGACAACGACGACAAAGATTCATCCTCTTCCTCATCATCTTCAGACTCAGAAAGTTCCTCATCAGATAGATCTTCAAAGTCGCCAGACCCAGAGCCAGTTCCAAAAGCTCGTAGAGTGGATCCTTCATCTCAGTCAGTTCAAATATTCTTTTCTCAAACAAGTCTCGGGAGTTGACAGTAGGAACTCTGGTAGGAAATATAACCCTCCAAGTGGATTCAAGGCATACAAAGATAAGGGAGAGAAGAGTGAAATCGATTGGGATGAGATTAATGGAGATTCAGATTTACAACTTTGGGCTGTGAGGGTACCTTCAGGAGTGCGTGAACCCTTCTCGGAGTGCTATCTGGGCGAAGATAAATTGATACATGAGTCCCTAATGTAGCTCAAAGCGAAACATCTCGATAAAATGGTCATTCAACTCCCTGCATCCTCTGTTCAAACTCCTCTCCAACCCGTCGCAACTTTCACCGCATCGAAATCAGAATACAATGCTTATCTATCAGCCCCCTCGACATCATCGAATGGAAAGCGTAAGGCGGACGAGAAAGACGAGGACGAAGAATCGGAGAAGTCAGAAATGGACAATATGCTACCGCTTTTACCAAAGAAGTCTGCTGGAAACAAGCTTTATCAAGGTACGTGACATTCTCGAACTACTGGCTCACCTCACAAGCTAACCTCTGCGATTCCCCCGAAACAGCACCTCGACCAATTTCTCGAACTCTGACAATTCGACGAGCACTCCCAGCAGCACTAGCCAACATCCCTTCCGCTGCTTCTTTCACCCACTCTACTCTCATCGCTTCACAACCTTCTCCTGTCCCCGGCGCCATCCTCTCTGCACCAGAACTCTTGGATCCCGTCGCAATCGCTCAGAAGAAGACGACGAGAAGTCAACCTAGCGGTCTCAAGTTCCGGTTACAGCTTGGAGGAATGAACGAGAAAGGTGGAGAAGGGAAGTACAACAACGCAGTCGAATTGGGACCTCGAGAGTTCCCGAGACCGGTCGAGGTCGAGGCTGCGGGAGACGATGAGGAAATGAAGGATGGAGAGGGAGGCGCAGAAGAGAAGGAGGAAGACGAGGATGAGAAGAAGCGAAGGAAGGAGGAAAAGAAAGCCAAGAAGGAACGGAAACGAAAGGAGAAGGAGGAAGGTACTGGGGAGAAATCTCCAAAGAAGAAGAGGGTGAAGGTTGAGGCATAGATTTTGCATGCAAGGCATCTACTTCTGCTCTCTATGAGACGTCAGCTGTGAGAATGCGGGACCGTCCGGGAAGAGCGTCGAAGGACAGTGAAGGACTCTGGATCTCTGAAGAATTGCGAAAAAAGGGTATCTTGCGAGAGGGATTCCGGTATACGTGAGCTACACAAGTAAAGCTGAACATTCCTAGCTACGAGAGACCTATATAGAACAACAAACTGAATGAAGAAGATGTCAACGTCCGATTCTCGTACTTCTCGAGGAAAGAAGAGAAACTCACTTGACGATCCAACAACTTAGAACCTGGTCTTACTCAGAGTCACTGAGTTCGATGACAGCGGGCTTCTCCTTCGCCTTTCCTTTCCCTTTCCCGCTACTGCTTGCTTGAGAAGAAGAACTCGCTTCTCCTGCTTCCCGCTTGACCCTCTTGATATCCGTTCTCTCGTCAGGATCAGCTTTGATCTTATGGCTTGACGATGCTCCTCCGTTTGCAGCGGTGCTTGAGCCGCTTCGGAGGGCAAGCAGTTCTCGTTCGAGAGTAGCGATTCTTTCCTGACGGCGAAGAGATTCGAGTTCAGCTTCGAGTCGAGCGATACGCTGTCGCTCATCCGCTTCCACTCCCGATGATGGTCCGTTAATTCTTTCGACCGGACGAGTGTTCGAGGTTGAAGCCAAAGGTGAAGCGGGAGCTTGAGCGGGTGAAGGGGAAGCAACGACTTGCGGGACCGGCGAAGGAGAGGATTCGGGTGAAGGTTCAGGTGAGTCTGTAAACAATGAATTGTCAGTTACACCGTAAGTAAACCCATCTGAGCGAGGACGAACCGGGAATGAAGCCCTCAAGCTGCAAAAGTTCTACAAAGCGAAACTCGAGAATCAGTGAGCCACTCTGTCTGATGTCCACTGAGCGAGAAGGAAACTTACGACGAGAGCGATAGCGGAACTCATAAGTTTGTAGAGGACTGTCTACTTGATCCACCCAATTGAAATCGGTCAACTCCCATTTTTTGCTTGTTGTTTCTTCGAGATATCTGAATTGTTCTTGGAGTACAGTCAGCCTATTTTCTCGCAAGTATCGAGAGAAAATAACAGACGATGCTTGATGTGAGAGCTTCGCTTTCTTCGCCTTCTCGTGAAAGGTGTGCGCCGCCTGGGCGACTAAGGGGGGGAGACGTTCACCCGTGCACACGTCTTTGACCCTGTGGTACGACACTTTTACTGTACCCAAGCTTTTCAGGGCGTGTTCGTCGTTACACGCGAGCTCGTCGTCGTCGGTCAGTTGCAGTTTCGAAAAGAGGAATCGTTGTTGGGAGGCCTGCCCAAGAGCTCATCAGCGAAGTCGGGCTACATCGTCGGTGGCACTCACATCACCACTGCGCTTGCATGCAACACAGCTGAAACGTGCTGCATCGTTGGAATCGGCACTAAACGTCGATGCGGCGTTACGGATGATTTCCCCATTGGCGCTGTTGACGCGACGCAAACTCAGACTCAGATGAACGATCAAGGATAAGGGTCTCGAACGTACAGAGCTCCGTCAATATACACATCAGACAGGTACGGATCCTTCGGAGCGGTTGTTCTGAGGTCTGCGCAGTGAATCTCGAATTGTTTACCCTCTTGCGCTTCAATGTACCCAAAGATCTTGTTCTCCTTCTCCTCTATCCCGTACACTTGTAGCGGTTTTCCCTCCACTTCTATCCATGTGTAGTACTTGGGAATGTTGTCTGAAGTTCTTGAAGAGAAGAAGAGAGCGCGTTAATTCTCCCTCTCCGAAGCGAGGAAGAGGACCGGCACTCACAGGTAGTATCCCTGATCCGGTAAAGAGTTCACCATCACGTCCAAAGCAGTCGTTCGAAGCGTGAGTGAAGCGTTAGAGGAAGAGATTTATCGCCGCTTCATCTCTTTTCGTTTCTGCCAATCATGTCAACTCTCGTAGAATCTGTGAAAGCTGTTCAAGGGCTAGAACAGGTACTCTTCCCTCCCCTATGCTTTGCAATGGTCTTACCAGGTGAGTCGTCGCTCTTCTCTTTCTCACCCATGTCCGACTTCTCTTAACTCTCACAATGAAGTAGGCGTGTTTCGATCTGGACATCCGAATAGGCACAACTTCCCTTACCTGGACACATTGGGATTGAAGAGTATCATGTTAGTCAACCCTTCCCTTTCTCCCTCGTTCGTCGACTTAACTCCTTCGTTTTAAAAGGTATCTCTCGCCTGATGATTACCGGTACGCTCTTCTCTACTTTTCACACGTCATTCAAAAAGCTGACATCTCTCCCAAATTAGTTCGGATACGTACAACTGGGCTGTTGAGCGAGATTTGAACATTTTCCACCTTCGAATCGATGTCAGTAAAGATCAAACGGTCGAAGTCGATGAGGAACTGGTAGCAGAAGCTCTGGAGAAGGTCATAGGTATGCATCTCTAGCTCGACTGTTCACGAACTGCAGCTGATGATTCTTCTGTTCAGATTCTCGAAACTTGCCGAGTACAGCTTCATCTCCTCCCTCTCTCCCTATCTCCCTACCGCTAACACCAGCCTCTGAATAGTTCTTATTCACGACAACAAAGGACGAATCCTTCCCTCACTCATCTCGGCAATTCTTCGTCTCATGACAAATTGGACTCTCGACAGCGCTCTCCTCGAGTATCGAATGTTCCTTCCACCAGCAGACGATTGGGGACACGAATACGACTTGAAGCATAAAGAGAGACCTGGGAAGCCGAAGAAGGAGAAGGAAAGGATCGCAGACATCCAAGTGAGTCTCTTTACATTTCTTTCTCTGATCGATCTCGTCTGACACAGATTGAGTGGCAGTTGATCAACCGCTTTCCTATCGAGAAATTGCGTTACGACCCTCGATATGCTCCCAGTTGGCTCAAAGATCGTTGAAACCAAGCTACATCGACTGAATCTTCAAGAGGTCGACTACACCGGCTCGACCGTCTCGCCTTCAATCCATCACAAACTACCAGTCATTCCTCGACATATCTCAACCGCTACCGCTCCGTCGCTTCGAAGCGTTCCGACCAAGAATTGGAGGTGAGGGCGGCATAAGAAGTTAGATTGGATGAAAAGGGATGATTCATTCTGAGTATGGAAACAGCGAACAACGCTCTAACTTCAAGGAGGGAGCGTAGACTTGTAGTCGATCGACATTCGACAAGCTGTGCGGGTTTAGGTAGACTTCGGTTGAGGATTCGGAGCGATCGTTTGGAATGCCAATGCGCGTTTCGAGTTTTCGTATGCCTGATTCCTATGAATGCGAGATGAATCTTTGTGAGTCAATCTGGTGCAGGGGCTAGAGCTACGGGCGAGCCTCAATGAGAGTATCTCTCTTGCAAGACCGTTATTCGAATGGGGGGGCACAGATTTTAATTTTGTAATTTTTGAGGTTCAAGTACTAGCTATGACACAGACTAGACGGAGATTGCTAGTGCTAAGCGGAAGACAAAATATCTGTATAGAAGGGAAAGGAAGCGATCAGAATCCAGGCTCTGACCCGAACGCAGAAGAAGAGAATTTTTCGGGCTCACCTCATTCGATTCAGACTACCAGAGCTCCGACTTTGCCTTTCCTTTGCCCTTTTCTTCTCTGGTGTAAGCACCTTCACGCTTCGTCCTCTTCGCACTCCCCTGTCCCTCCTCGTTCTTCATCTTTCGCTTCCTCTCCGCTTCGATCTCCTTCATCTTGCGCTTCAACGATGCAATCTTCTCTTGTCGCTCGAGAGACTCGATTTCGAGCTTCAAGCTATCGAGAGGGTCCTCCGAATCGCTTTCCTCCGACTCTTGAGCAAGCGCAGACGAAGAGTTGGACGAGCAAAGGGTAGGAGTAGGAGAAAGTGAGGAGAGTCGTCGAAGGTTGAGACCCTCTCCAGGCTTCAAGACGTCTTCAGGAGCTTCCACAGTCGATATTTGCTGACTAGTGGAGGCGTGGGGGGAAGAAGAAGCGTCGATCGGATTCGAGTTTGCTCCGTTGTGGAAAGGGACTGATGCAGTCTGTGCAAGGAGAGGCTGTGCCGAGATCGCTGATTTGGTCACAGCTTGCGTTTGAGAGTCTTGTGTGTTGGCAAAAGAGGGCTCGGAGACGACGTGCGAAGTTTGGGTTTCTGAGCGGTGACAGGACGACGATGGAAGTTCTCTACGATCGAGTGGAGATGAAGAAGGTGCATCCGCAATAGTTTCTGAGGACGATACAGTTTGATTGTTGAAGACGAGAGGAGCTTTAGGAGGACAAACGGGATTTTTCCGAAAATCTATCGGTAATGATACTCGCGTGACACCATCGAGAAGATCTTCAGAGGCAGGGGTGGTGATCTGAGCTGGCGTGGGAGAGTTCGAGGGTTTAACCGGCGTAGAGGCGGCTTCTTTTGATTGAGATCTGCTTCCCGAGTCTGTCGTGCCTTTGGCGGATCGAGAGGGTCGAGAACCACTCTGCGCTGAGGTATTGATGCTGGAGCGCGGCTTGAGAGAGGCGACTATGGAGTTGCGGGGTGACAAGGACGAGGGAGAAGGGCGGGTGACCTGTTGAGGTACAGAGGAAGTCGCCGAGCTTCGCCTTTTCTTGGCCAATCCTTTGATTGTCGTAGTAGAGGAGCTGCCAGACGACGAGGGTTCTGCAGGCTGATTGACTGGAAGGGATGGCACATTGCCTGAGGAAAGGGAAGTTGCAGCTGGGACTCGACGCTTGCTGTCAGCTTCGAGTGCAGTGAGAACTTGACTGAATAACTCACTCGGGATGATGTTCTTCCTCTCGAGGTAAGCTAGGTTGTAGAATGTCAGTAGAGCCAGCATCTGAAGAAAGCTGAAATGTCGAATGAGCGCACCTCGACTCGCCCAACAGAACTGGAACTTCATGAAAGGATCCTCCTCATCGACCAATTCGTTACCCTTGATACGACGATACTCCACTTCGATCAATGTGAATTCCTTGCCAGCTTTGGCCAATTTGAGTGATTCCTGCGAAGCTAGAGTTAGGCAAATTTCAGCGCTCCGACGAATGAGTAAAATGACATACTCCTTTAGTCCCACATAGTTGAAACGTCGATAGTCGAAGCACTGAGTTCTGTCTTTCGCCGTACAGCTTGTTGGAGTTCTCAATTTTTTTCGATTCGATGCTGAAAACAAGGAGTCAGCTTTTGCGGGGTACTCAAAGGAAAACCTAGCGCACCGATGACCATCTACTTTAATCTTAAGTATGTAGGATGCTGTCGGAGGAAACGATCGGCGGTCTGCGTAATGGATCTCGACTCCCCCGTGTAACTCGTTTCCCGCAACGTATCCGATCGCAGTATCCGACTCGCGAGACCAATCGAGCACTTCCATAGGCTTGTCATCTAAGCTGATCCAACAGAAAAGCTCAGTGCCACTGCAAGTCTTCGAGTGACGCCTGTGAAACGCCTTCTCTCAGTACCGCTACAATAGGGGTGAGTGCGGGGGAGGACTTACAGGATACTGTTGTTCGGAGGCAGACTATATTCCAGATTCATGGCCACCATCCGAGCGATCCTGAGAGTAGCGGAGAAGGGCAAAAAGGAAAGAGGAGTAACAGGTCTTTGCGTTTCTTTCGCAGCATTCGAGATTTTAGGACCTCCCCTTAGACGACAAGTGGATTGGAATATGCGTGTGATTTTGTCTTCGTTCAGTACTTTCAGTCTTCGTTGACTTGGAAGACAGATTACCAAGAGGGGAAGCTTCTTGACAAGAGTCTCGTCAGGGATTGAGAGGTATGAACTGGCACATTGCATAGGCTAGGCATCGAGAGAGTGGGATAGTAAAGCTCATAACGAATTTGTGAGAGTTGGAAGCGCAAAATCAACCTGTCGACTCGTGAGCATCAGGACGAGCGAGACATACATAGGAGGTGATAGAGCTTACCGGGACGATACGACGTTCAATCAGAGTCGCTGAGAACTATAACTTCTTTCTCTTTTCCTTTCCCAACACTGCTCAATGAAACCTCCTTTTTCTCCTTCTTGACTCGTTTATTCGCTCCTCCGTCCTCGCCTTCACTCTTGATCTTTCTGATACCGGAAGGACCAGGCGAAGCGCTCGCACTGGCTTTCTTGAGGGCGTCGAGCTGCCTCTGGAGTCGTGCAATCTCTGCGTCTCGTGCTAAAGCGCTGAGATACTCTGGAGAGGGAGAAGATTGAGGAGAAAGAACGGGAGAGTCTGTAGACGAGGGATGAAGAGTAAGGTGCGATGTCACGAGACATTCGAAGGCAAGCGACGAACCGGGAAGGTGCTTTCCTAGTTGTAGCAATTCTACAAGGTAACAGCTGAATTAGTGCAGCTTGAGATTGTTGGACAAGTGAGTAACTCACGACGCGATCGATAGCGGAACTCGAAGATTTGTAGAGGATCTTTCTCTCCATCGATCAAAGTGAACGTAGAACGAGAGCGAGCTTGTTGGGTTATAGGGGCACCGTAGCTAAGATTATTCTGGTCAGGTCTGTGCTCCAGGATTCCAGCGGAATGACTTACGTGGCCTGATGAGAAAGTTGAGCATTTTTCGCCTTCTCGTCGAACTGTTTCGTCGAGGCAGAGCCGAACTTTTCCCCTGTCGAGTACTCGCGAATGTTGGAGATCCTGTGATATACTAGTTTGATACTCCCCAAGCTCTCCACAGTGTGCTCGTCGGTGCAAACGATACCATCATCATCGGTCAAGAGAAGTTTCGAAAACAGGAGAGGGTGCAGTGTTGTCTGACAAAAAGGGCATGAGTACGAGTTCCCTGCAGAGCAAGAGATCGCTCACCTGACTAGTTTTCTTACCCGAGAACGTTTCGAAGCGTAGAGAGTCGTTGACTCCGCTGTCGAATAATCGACTCGTCGAACGAGTAAAAAGGCCATCACAGCTGTCAGATGAGCGATTCATTCAGCTCGTATCATAGAACGGATAAGTCACACTCATACTATTCGCCGTCCACACAAACTTCGACGTAATATGAGTCTTTCGGATGAAATGATCGAAAATCTACGCAACGAACAACGAATTGTTTGCCCTCCTCCGACTCGATGTAGCAAGTGACCGTCTTCTGATCTTCGGATTCAGTCTTCGAGTATACTGGAACAGCTTGACCATTGATCTCGACCCATACAGCGAAGTTTGAGAGCTTGGAAGCTCGACTGAGATCAAAGTCAAGATCAGCTGAGAGAACGAGTGGAGGTTGTATAGAGAGCGTGCAGGACTTACAGACAATGATCTTGATCAGGTACAACGTAAGCCATCTTGTGTTGAGAGTGCAGATAAAGAGAGAAGTGAGAAGTCGAGAAGAGAAAGAGAAAGAGTAAATCTCGCTCTCCTTCTTCTGCTCGTAGAAGAGTTTGCGAGCTAGGCTCGATGTAAGTAGTGACTTCGTAGGATCTACGTCCAAGGGCAAGGTATAAGAAAAGGGATCAATCTGTGATATCGTAAAACGAATGAAAGAATACACAAATTAGATAAGGGGGTTGCGAAAGATGCACTGATAGAGACAATATACAGATCGAGAGGAAAGTACAGACGGCGTTCAGTCGAAAGTGTCAACGGACAGAGAATCTAGGCAGCAGTCAACTTCTCCTTCTCCTTCTCTCCCGGCTTCTCTCCCGCTTTCACGCCCTCTCCCTTCTCCTCCCCAAGCCCGGTCGGCGCTTTCGCCTCGAGTAGTTTCCTCGCCCTTTCAGCTTCTCGATCTTTCTGTTCTTCCTCCTCGATTCTCTTCTCCTTCTCTTGCAATTCCCTCAACTCGTCCTCAACCTCCATCTCCATTCCTTCGTCAAGTGCCGCGACGCTGTCGACAGCTTCATTGATCTCGTTCGCTGCAATGAGAGATTCGTCGAGTGCTGAAGTTGTCGCTTCAATGTTCGAGATCTGTAAGGTTGGCGAAGCGAGAATCGTTCGAAGAGTTGAGGAACCGAGTGATAATGCTTCGAGAGTCTGTAGGGTAGGGCTGGTCAGTAGATATCCAGAAGAGACATCAGCACCGACTGAACTCACTTCTCCATCTCCCTTGGCTCTTTCGATTCCAAACACGACTTCCTGCAATTTATCTCGACTTCCAACTCTCTCCTCCAGCACCTTCTCCAGTCGCTTCTTCGCGATCAAGTGGCTCTTGACCATGTTCGGTTGCTTCTTGGAGAGGTAAGATACAGCTTGAGCTTGTTCGGCGGCCATTCGAGATTCGAGGGAAGTGATGTAGTTTGAGAGGGTCTCGAGAGTGGAGAGAAGGTTGAGGATCGATGCATCGGATTCAGTGATGGATATAGGTTGTTTCTGAGTCGTGGTCAGTGGAGGAGCGAATTTGATGATCTGCGAGCAGAAAGCGTTTTCAGTCGTCGTGAAAAGGAGGAAACGGAGAACTCGACTTACGTCTCCTTCAATCGCACAATGTCCCTTCCCAGCTAGATACGTCACCAAGACTCGACAATCCCGCTCAGACAAGGTCACGCCTGGTAAAGCTTTCGAACCGAGTTTCGCTTTGAACGATTTGATAGTGTAGAGTCTTGATATCGGGTCAACGTGGAGGTCAGCGAATTTCGGTATTACTCCAGATGCCGCTTTCTGTGAGCGAGCGAGAACGGAGTGAGCGATGGCGTCCTACGCGAGACAGGCGAGGAAGATACTGACCTCGACCAAATCTGGAAGAACCCAATCTCCCTTTCTCTTGTTCCATTCGGTTTCATCAGCTTGTTCGCCTAACTCCGACGATCCAACTACTTTCGATACTCCCCACCAGAACGGTCGGGCGAGGAGAGAAACGATCGAGAAGCCTTGAGGAGCGGGAGAGGAAAGGTAGGTTTCGAGTGGAACGAGATCAGACGTCGTCGCGAGTTCGCCCTGTTTGGATGAGCGTCAATCAAAACGTCTCAGTGTATGCCAGGGAACGGTTTGAACTCACCACGATGACTCCTAGACTCGAAGGTCTCCCTACTTTCTCCCATCTCAATTTCTCCCTCAATTCCTCCGTAATTTGCAATACGAGCTTGTCCTCACTGATGAGACCTTTCGCAGTGAGATCTGATAGAGTCTTGCGCCACCAAGAGAGAGCAGAAGAGTAACCAGTCGGGTTTGCTGCCTTGCGTCCAGGGAGAGAAGAGTAGTAAAATTGAATGCGAGGGGTCGAGTATTCGGGTACAGCTTGTAAGTGTGCTTTGAGTGGATCTATTGGAGTATCGACCATGACTGCTAGGTGAGAGTAGGAGCGAGGAATCTCTTTCTTACCTTTTCATCTTGTACGGCTCACTCAAATCGCTACGTATCTCCTAGAACCTCTCGAAGCCGCACAATAGCCTCAATACTACTACTAGAACTATACAGGAGCGACCTCACCGCTATCGAACGGGGTCCCATCTTGCTCGAACTTCTCGCTTCATCTTTCAACAAACATCCCTATTGACGCTCTACCAGAGTACGAGACGCAGCTCGGAAAGGATCAGCTCTCTGCACCACTTCAACATGAAGTCATACCTCGAATTCATCCTTTGCTCAGTCTGCCGTCGAGATTATCTCGTTCCAACTCCTTCGAACGCTTCGACTTCGACTGCTGCAGCACCTCTCACCGTTCCTGTACCTTTCTACGTATCGACCTGCTACCACGAGATCTGTCATCGCTGTCTCTTCGGCACGAATCCAGCTCCAAATCCTCTAGATCAAGTGAAATTACCTTGCCCAGCTTGTCAAACCGTCACTCCTCTCGCTCTACTCGTCACGAACGATCCTACGAATGAATTGGCTCCTTTCTTCGCCGATGTTTCCGAATCGATCGATCTTGCGAAGATGGGAGTACAACATCAAATTTCGAGTCTCATGAATCAGGTCGAATACTTCAAGCCGAAATGTAGTGATCAGAAGAAGACGATCTCGAGACTAATAGCTGAAGTGAAGAAGCTCAAGGCGGTCAAAACGTGAGTTCAACTTTCTGCTTTTTGTCGTCCTGGATTTTCGACCAATTTCATTCGGGCTTGTACAGCGAGAACGAACAGCTCCGATCACAAATAGCTTCGATGCAAGCTCAAGATAGCCCTCGAGCTCAGACGTCTGCTCCTGCTCATCATCATCAACAACAAGCACAAGTCCAACAGCAGCAGTACTATTCTGATCAGAACGCGAACTATGCTCAAACAGCTCAGCCAGATCCTCGTTACTCTCGAACATCGCCTGTACAGATCTACTCGGACGAGACTCCTCGATCTCACAAGCGAAGAGCCGTCCAAGTTGAACAGTACGTATTCTTCGCTCTTCGTGAAATCTATCTTGGCTGATCGATTTTCTCTTCTCATGTAGATCCGATCACGACTTGAACCAAGATCCAACCTATCCTACTCACACCTCAGCTTTCTCCCCTCAAGGATCTCAACAGCGAGAACAATCCTACAACCAATTGAGACCCGAACGAATCAGCCTAACTCCCGCTTCTCGAGCTCAACATGTTCTACATCGATGGACACAACCCTCGGGCGAACAGCACATGTCTGCTAGCGATGATGGAATGCCTCAGGTGCAGGGTATGAGAAGCTCCGAGGTAGTAAGAGTTAACGGCAATGGCGGGAGAAGTCAGGATGCAGGAGGAAATGGCGTAAGGAGTTCTTCCAGAGTTGCAACATCAGGAGGCGGAACAGGAGGGAAACTGAAGCAGCATCTCTCGTACACTTTCACTTGAATCTGTCCCGAACTTGACCTCGAACTGATTCATGTCGGAACTTGTACAGCAATTTCGCTTATACTCCCACAGCTTCTCGTGCCTCTCAGCGACCTTCCCCAGCTTCCGCCGCTCCGCCCCCCGAATCAACGAACGTCTTCCGCTACAACGTTCCTCCTCTTCAAGCTCCTTCTCATCATCAGCAAATCGAGCAAAGTCCGAACGGATTCCAATATCCCGAAGACGATCGACGAGCGATGCCACCACCTGATGTACCCTCCACTTCTACCTCTTCTCGGCGTGCTCCCACCGCCACTCAACAGCAACGAAGTGCTCATTCATTCCCTCCCCCGCCTGTACAATCTCAATTTCAATCTGCACCTTCTCGAGCGAGACCATTGTTTTCCTCTTCTTCCTCTCGTCAATCCGTACCTGCTACCTTTTCCAACAGAGCAGAAACTCCTCGACCTCAAAGTACAAGTATCAGATTCGGACAACCTGGAGAAGGAGGAGGAGGAGGAGGATCGAATCAAAACCCTCCTACTCAACCTTTCCGACCTCGAAGTGGACTCTGACTAAAGAAATCGAACACTTTCTAATATGACAACACGCAAGGAAGGAACTGAAAACTGAACTACGAAAAACTCGAGACCTGACTCAAAACTAAATCCAAATCATTACTACTTTACTCCCATACAAACTCTTCTCCCCTCCTCCATTGCTCGTACTACTCCTTCTCGTCCCTTCACCACCCGCATACCCTTCACTATCTCTCGCTGCTCCTCCATCACCCTCTTCGCCAGCCGATTCTCCTCCTCCAAGATGTTTCAACACCGTCTCCAACGTTCTCCATCCGATCCCGTACTTCAAACATATCTCATCCGTATGATGAGTACCATCCAACAACATTGTTAAACTCGTAGGGTAGACGGGAGCTGCCGGTGATTCTTTCGAGTCGGTCGAAGGGGAACGAGAAGGTAAAGGGTTGAGAGAGGAAAGGTTTGGATCTGGTGCGGAATTGTGTCGGGTAGGAGGGAGGGAGTACGTTGGGTGTTCTGTTAATGAAGTATCTTTTGTCGTTCGAGGTCCTTGACTCGAATACGCTCGAGAGAATTCGGGTCTCCCTTCTCCTCCCGTTGTTGAAATCTCGAGTTTCAATCCACCTGTAGTGACTTTCTCCTTCTCCTTCTCCTTCTCTTGTCCTGATGACTTTGGTTTGAGATTCGGATGCTCCAACCAAATTGGAAATGCGTAAACTCTTCGTAAGAAACCTTTGATCACACCAAATTGAATCATCCTCCTCACGTCGATCGGGAGGTCGTCCAAACTATGATCATCGATCCAAGAGGAGATGGTGAGACCTGGTCTAAGGTGCGAGTAGAACGAGAGAAGTGTCGAAAAGGGAACGGGAGAGGAATCACCTAAAGTCGGAGATTCGGGGTCAGTTTGCGGTTCGTCTGGAACGAGGGGAAGAAGTTTCAGGAGAGACGCACGGGACGTCGAGGAGAATACGTAATTCTCACACTCTGATCGCAAGTCGGCTCCTTGATCCTCCTCGTCTTCTTCCGTTGCATGAGCGATTTCTGCGATGTCGGGTAAAACGGTGTAGCTGTTTGTGAACTGGAACAGGTCGACGAGGATCACGGCGTTGTAGTATCTATTCACGCGGTCGCAGTTGTGAGTCATTTCAAGGGGCAAAGAGAGAAGGAGGTTGAACGAACACGAGGTGCTGAATACACATTCTTGCGAGGTAGAGGTCTACTTCGGCCAATTCTGCAATCTTGCGAACGTGATTCACTCCATTGATGAAGCTACAGACCTGCGATGTCGAGGGAAGGAAGGTGAGAACACGATAAGATGCGAAACGAGAAACGAAGACTCACTTTGTAAAGTGTAACATCCCAACTATAGCTCTTCATCGACTCGAGTGCCGCCACTGCGATCGGTACATCCCACAACTTGACTTCTGGAGGGTTCGCATAAAATGGCAACAAGAACAAACTCAGGTCGGTATCCAACAAACTGATACTCGTTTCCGAATAGGCGTTCAAATCGAGGTACATCTGCTCCAACAAGTTTGCCATTGAGAATTCCCCTTTCGGCGGATTCGAGAGTAGGGAATGAGTTTGTTCCATCTGACCCAAAATCCGTCCCGCTTTCCAAACTACCGGTTCGTAGACTGACAATTCCGCGTCCCGTTCGAAAACGAAACACAGGTTGAAGATGAAGGCGTTTCGATTGTAGACTTGTTTCGAGTGGTGATACTTCTCTTCGTCGACGATACGAGTGGGTAAACCGAGGATCTTTGAAGTTCGAGTAGCTTTCGTGATTAAGTGTCCGCAGAGTTCTGGTTTGGGGATGACGAAATCTATGACGGAAGAGAAATCGAATAGGACTGGAGTTGATCGTAGAACGGGTTCGCCTCCTCCTCCTGCTCCCGCTAAACCTGGAACTGCTGGTGTCGTGGGACTGAAAGGAGAATCGACGATTTCGTCGGGTCTCGTTTGTGAGGGGTTGATCGAGGAAGCGGAGGAAGTTGACGGTGATTCATTGGGAGTGTCGGGCCGTGATGGGAACGTCGAGAGAGCGGTAGCTATCGAGCCTTCTGGACATTGATGCAGAATCTTTGGGCCGAAAGTTGGATCGAAAACGGCTGACAACGAGCTCGGATCGGAGTGAGCTCAAAGTCAACAGACTCCTATAGGACATAGAGAGTGCTTACCATAGAAGCAAGCTACTAATTTTGGTACGTATGAACCTGATTCCTCTTTCAATTGATCCCTCCGCGATAGTGCGGGCATACCTTTGTGCCGCTTCCAGTCCCTCGAATTGTTACTCTGATCGCCGTGTTCTTGAGTCGTCGGGAGTGGACCAAAGTAAGAGGAGTGAAGTGTTATGAAGCAACCTTCGAAAGTCACAGCGAACTTCGGTTAACTTGCTTGATTTCACTTACAATTGATTAGACAAGATGGCCGTACCACTGAGAACAGCTCTGAGATCTACTAGAACCCTCCTCAATCGTCCCCAATCGATCTCTACCTCCACTCTCTCTCTTCGCCCAATCTCATCTTTCTCAAAATCTCCCTTCAACACCTCAACTTCCACTAGACAGCTTGCTGCTCGATCATTCTCTAGCTCACCGCGTAAGTCTAGTCGCTCTCGCTTTGGGGGAGAGAAAGCAGAGTTGACTGACTTGATCTTTTTTCCTTGATCTATAAATCATTAGTAACTCAACACGGTGGAAAGGGAAGACCAAAGCCAGGAGAAGGGTGAGTCCGCAGTAATTTGCTCCATCACACGTAGCCGAGCTGATGGACTGTGACTGCGGATTCACAGAATCACATTGCATTTCAAGAAACCAAATGGAGAGATCGTAACCTGTGAAGCGAATGAAGGGGACGATATCGTCGATGTATCATGGGAATACGATCTCGATATCGAAGGTACGTCTCAGCTCCCACTCGAGGAGAAATCCCTCGCAAAATCGTCGAAACTGATTCCCTCCTTCTGTTTCTTTAGCGGCATGCGAGAAGTCTGTAGCTTGCTCTACATGTCATGTAATCTTGGAGGAGGATGTGTACGATAAGCTGGAGGAACCGGATGATGATGAGAATGTATGTGGAGCGACAAACCAGATCCCGCTCTCTCTCTCTGATCGGGCGAAATTGACGACTCTGGCTTGGTCTCATTCTCCTTACAGGATATGCTTGATCTCGCTTTTGGATTGACAGACACGTGAGTCCGATCTCATTCGAAGAAACAGTTCAATCTCGAAGAAATTGCTGATTCTACGAGCATCGTTCGGGTTCACAGTTCTCGACTAGGATGTCAAGTGAAAGTGACAAAGGACATGCAGGGAACTACTATCTCGCTCCCAAGCGCAACGAGGAATCTGAGAGTAGATGGTTAGTCACTCGTTTCTACGTTTTCGCTGCTTTACGGGGTTGATACTGATCTTGTATCGCTGTCAAAACAGGATCTAAACCTACTCCTCATTAGGAATGTGTCAATATAATACTGCTGCATCTTATTCGATTCAAACAGAAAGAGTGCGTCAAGAGGAACTTTGGAAGAAGAGAACGAGAGGAGAAAGAGAGATAGTTGCGAGAAACAAATGGAGGGCTACAACAACAAGCGACAACACCAAACGCAGTCGACCCCGTCACTCAGTCATGAATGTCGACATTTCCAGCAAGCCAAGCTTCGAATCCATCATCTTCCTCTTCCTCTTTCTCCTCGACCGCTTCACTCCCTTCAATACCTTTAATCTCACTTTCCTCCGCCTCAATGATCGTCATACCTCCCTTCTCCTTTTCGTCCCTCCCTTCTCGACTTTCTCCAACCTCAGCGTTTACCTCAATTTGCGAAGCGGTTGAAGAATCTTCGAAAGATTTCGCCAAAGCTAGCGCAGTATCCACTTCGAGCTGATCGTCGTCCTCGGCCGAAACGTCTCCACCTTTCTCGGGTCGTCCTCCCGACAAAGCGGCTGAATCGATCTGAGCGATGAAATCTTGATCCGAGGTCGAGGGTGAGCGGAATAACGGTTCTCCTCCTTCCTCCTCCTCCTTCTCCTTCTCCTTCTCCTTCTCCTTCTCCTTTCCCTTCCCTTGTGATTCAAATACATCTCGTCTCTTCCCAATCGGTTCATCGAGCTCTTCTACTTCACTCTCACTCGAATCGAATTCTTTCAAAGATACTTTCGACGAACGATTCATCGCCAACGTAGATTTACTAGTCGTCGGAGCTTTCTTCTTGACCACTTGAGGAGCTGGAGGACGAGGCACGAAGAGTCGATTGGTATCGTTCTTCGAGGGAGCGAAGAGGTCGGGAGAAGGAGGGGAGGGGTTCGAATTGGCTACGACTTTCTTCTTCTGAACTGTCTTCTTGGTGATCTTGGCCTTCTTCTGATAGTTTCCAGAAGCGAGTTGATCAGGAGTGGGAAGCTCGAAATCGTCGTCTGTATCGTCGGCGGAAACGTTTGGAGATTTCGATTGACCGGTAGATTTAGACTTGGTTTTCGTTACGACTCGACCATCTGAGTCTTGAACGAGAGTAACTCCGTTTGAAGCGGCCATAGGAATACGTTTCTTGGTGGAAGTCGAAGGAGTATCGAGGGAGTTGGAACGAGACGGGTTCGAGACTTTGCGTTTCTTGTTGGCAGGAGGTTTTCGAGGTGGTTTGTCGAGTCCTTCTCGACAGCTGTAGACATGCTTCTAAGGTGAGCCATACAGCGAGCGAAACGAGAGCAGGAGAGAATGGACTTACCAAAGATGTTTGCACTTCGTCTTGTCTTTGCAAGCGTGATTGCACTCGAACTTCCCATCATCTCGCTGACGGGGTTCAGCACTTTCCTCTTGATCTTCGTCGTCACTTTGAGCGGGAGCTGAGGTCATCTATTATGAGACGTTGAGTGAGAGAAGAGAAGCGGTAAAACAGGATTTGACGGACCGGGACGTTTCTTGGTGAACTTGCTGGAAATCGCAGCAGGCAACGAATGTTCGGTTGTCGAGGGTGTAGCCTGTACATAAGCAATCATGAGTATAGCGAGATCAAGAGGTTGATCCGAGGTGACACTCACGGTGATTTCGACTTCGTTTGCATCAGGTTCGCATGCGAGACCTGTACAGGAGATAGCTCGATGAGTTACGCACTTCGAAGGAGATGAAGCGACAAGCTACGCGTACTAGGAATCGGGAAGTCGGAAGCTCGAGTGCTAGGCTTGACGTCTGCTCGAACCTCGGATCCAGCTACAGATTGCGAAGAGTCAGTATCTCGATTCTGGCAAAGTCGTCAGATCCCCTTACCTAATACATCGCACGATACAGAGGTAACTACTCGTTGAGAGGGTTTGACGAGTATGACGGATACAGAGAAAGGTTTCATCGATCCTTTGAGAATGGCAGAGAGAGGACATCGACGGAATCTGTGAGAAGGAAGAGGGGGCTGTTAGTACAAGTGCCTTCAGCATAGAGCATAGAAGAGACTGCACTCACTCGATGAAATGACCATCGGATGTCAAGACTAGTACGCTCGCGCTTTCAAAAATGTCGAAAATGTCAGCTCAGTCACCTCGCAACTCGTGGTGATGGAGAGTCAGACTCACTAGAGATTCATATTTCCCTTTTTTACGATCGGAAGAGGTTTCGTCTTTTCGAGACTTAGATCAATCTTAACCTCGACTTCAACTCCATCATCTCGAACCTCTTCACTTTCGATATTCATGCATACTTGGAACTTGGGAAACATCTTGGCTTGATCAGCGAGCTGTGAACCGTAGGGAGGTTTGCTATTTTGATGAGAATGCAGTCAGCTCTGCTCACAGTGTTAAAAGGGAATGGCGGAAGAGTATATTTACCGATTGAGGATGAGCTCGAGTCGATCAGGTGGGGCAGAGGCGACGTCGGCGAAAGAGCGAATTCCAGCATCGACGAGAGCCTATCAAAGAGTAGCGTCGTCAACTTCAATGGATTGAAAAGCTTCGTCGAGCGGGAGAGAGTAGACTCACTTTGTAGCCTGCGGAAGAGAAGAATGAGAGTTAATGCGAGTCATTCGAGAGCCGAAGAACAGACCTACTTTTCTCTCCGATTCCTTTCAATTGTCTCAAGGTGAACGAGGTACCATCCCAACATCGACCATTGAGAGAGCGAAGCCTGTGACTTCACAACAGTTCAACAAGATTGACGACAAGCTGTTGCGTTGAGCGAGACTCACAACTCCATCGCGATTCGAGCAGAACCATCTTTGCGAAGAACAGCGAGATCGAATAAAGCTGCAAGCGAAGAAACCTGTTCAGTACCATAAGCTACTCAACTAAGGTTTTCAAGCTCACCTTTTGCGATTCGAACGGCAGGAGACCAAATCGCGTTGATATCGAGAAGAGGATTGACAGAATCAGTTTTGATGTCGGTACCTGGAATACCTTCGAGAACGACTTGAATGAGGATCATGATCTTTCGGAAGGAAGGAGTCAGCGAAAACGAATGGCGATAGGGAGGGATCCAAGCTTACTCGATCAGCTGTAGACGCAACCTTTTCGGTTGGGAAACGAAGATTCTGTGAGGAGTACGAATCGTCAGCTGCTGGTAGTACTGACAGCGGGATATATACTCACCTTGTTGACCTTGGCGAGAACCTGCAAGCTTGACGAGTATCAATTGGCGGCAAAAACGAAGAGCAAAGAATCAGGAAATCACGCACACTCTTTTCACCTTGACGAATCCTGAACGAGCTGAACTCTTCTGCCTTGGCGAGAGTTTCGAGTAGAATACGCATATTGACACCGTTCGACATGGACTTGAGTGCGACAAAAGTTGGATGAGAAATGTAGAACCGGCTCATGACTTCTCCGTACTCATTCGGCGCAAGCGACGCATCCTCCTCTTCGACGACAATACCTTCGCTAACGAGCTGCTTGATCGCTTCGACACAGATCTCTTCGAGTCGAGCATCTGGAGAGAGTGTAGCAGAGTTGGCGATGGCGTAGTACGTCGGATTCTTCGTGATTCGAACGTAGAGGAAAGTAGAGTGAAGGAAGCGAAGAGCGGTCTCTCGATCGGTGATAGCTGAGGACGGCAATTCTGTGAGTCGGGAGAAAAGTGATTGAAAGTAGAAAGACTCACTTCGAAGAGCGATTTCTGAATTGATGTGTTCTGTCAAGTTCTTGTGAAGGCTGTGAGACGAAGGCAACGTTCGATCAGTTAGAGTTCGATCGTTCACTTTGACCTCGACTTACCAGCTCTCAAGTTTTTTCTTTTCGATATAGAAAGCTCGGGTCAGCTCGAACCCGCAGAAGTCGATGAGCGAAGCAACGATGACGAACCTGTGCATTGACCAAGTTTTCGTATCGATGCTGAGATTCTTTGTCCGTCATGATACAAGCTAGTCGGGGTTCAAAATTATTGGTCAGTGAAAAGTATACGATCGAGAAGAAGGAAGACATAGGGACTTACCGACTCCTAATCGATCGAATTGTGGACGTCCCGCACGGCCTAGCATCTGCAGAACTTCCATGTCTGGATACTCTGACATTCTACCATCGGCGTATCCTTTCGTACCTCGAATAATGACCATTCGAGCGGGAAGATTGACGCCGACTGCGAGAGTTGACGTAGAGCCTAGAGGAGAGTCAAGCAGTGTCAGGTTGAGCAAGATTGAGAGGGAGAACGAGGAGGAGATTGACAGATAATACTGATCTTTCCTTCGAGGAAAAGTTTCTCGACGAGTTTTCGATCTTGCTGATCCATTCCAGCGTGATGAGTCGATACACCACTCTCGATGAGTGCAGCTAGTCGTTTGTCGTTGACAGTGTAGGAAGTTCGAGGAGGCTTGGGCCAAGCGAGAGATGCCGGTCGAGAAGAAGAGTTGAGCGTTTCTTTGTAATCTTTGACTAGTTGTTCAGCGGCTTCGAGACAAGACTTTCGAGTCGAGCAGAAGATCAAGACTGGATTTCCGGATGAATGCTTCTTGATAATCTTGAATAGTTCGGTGTTGAGGGTTTTGACGAAAGCGAAATCGTTGTTGTTCTTGTTGAATCCGTAGACAATCCTGTGATGGACTGCTATCAATTTACGTATCGCAGACGTAGATTGGACAGCTGACTCACTTCTGGAGAGGACAAGGACGGAACTCGTCGCCAAACTCGAAGATTGTTGCAGGTCCACCTTCATCAGGATTACCTGTTTACGACAGAGAGATCAGTACAGCTCGTCATATGAGAGCGAGAAAAGACTCACTGAGCCACTCGGAAACGTCCTTGATGTTGGGGACTGTGGCGGACACAGCGACAAATCGAGTAGAGGTACCGAGAGTCTTCATTCGAGAAACGACAACTTCGTGAACCGCTCCTCGTACATCGGCACCCACGGAGTGAACCTCATCGACGCTATCATATCAACTTTCAGGCAGTCAGTAGCTATGAGGAAGGAGGAGGTAAGCGAACGTACCAAAAGAGTCGAAGCTCGGAAAGGACAGGATCGTGATCATGCCTGGGTCTCTGCCCTTTCGTCAGTATCCGCTTGCTAGAGCTGAAGAGTACGCACGAGTACTCACCATCTCCTAGTCAAAGCGTCCCATTTCTCCGGAGTAGTAACGATAATCCTCGAACTCGCAACCTCTCTCCAAATCGACGAACCAATTTCTGAATCTCCCGTCAACTCGGTCACTTTCCATCCCAACCCCGTCTCAAACTTCTTCTTCCAATCGACCGCACGCTCGGAACAAAGTGATTTCGTAGGAGCCTACAGACGAAACCGTAGGCTTTAGTCGTGCTAGAGATTGGGAGGGGAAAGGGAAGAAGAAGCTAACCATGTAGAGGACTTTCGATTGGCTTGATGTTGAGGTACTGAAGAGTCGAAGGATAGCGAGCTCGAAGAGAACCTATCGAGGAGGTGTGAGCCATTTGGCGGAGAAGTGAAGAGAAAGAAAATCCTTACCGTTTTACCTGCTCCGGTTGGAGCTGATACTACTACATTCTCATCACTTCCGTAGACCTAGATGAACGAGTTACTGTCAGTCCCTCCGAGTCGGAGCGCTGTATATGAAGAGCTTACTGAATCGAAACAACAACTTTGAACCGCATTGAAAACTCCGAATCGCCAAATCGAACGGAATGCATCGGCTGTAAGGCCAATCTGATTCAGACATCGACTGACAGAGTTGATGGGTGAAGAGACTGCTTACGGAGCAAGTTGATCGGTTTGAGTTTGATTGACTTTTTGTTGATACTCGAGCGATTTGAACTTGGAGCGTTGCGAGGTTGACCTACTGTTGAAGCGTTGGGTTCGTCTTGCGGGACGAGATCGTCGTAGTATTGGACTCGTGGCTTTTGAGTGACTACTTGAGGACGTCGCTCTTGAGGAAGACGAGCTGTATGGAAAAGAAGAAAGTGAGCTCGAATCGCTTGGCGCATCAAGGAGAGTAACGTACCTTCTTGAAGTCCACTTCTAATCTGCATCACTACCTCATCTAGTCCTTCATCTCCCCAATATTCAGCTTCATCCGTTCCCATTGATCCTCGACTTTCCAAAGCTCGACGATCCCCTTGCACTTGGTTGCGCTGCGTCCTGGAGGTGCTACCCATTCCCTGTTGAGGCTGAGATCGATTGTAAGAGTGTAGCGGGACATCGTTTGGAAGAGCGCCGGAATAGTCATTGTTTTGTTGATTCGATGCGATTTGACGATTCGGGTTTGGTCTCGAATTCGTTCGAACGGGCATTGCTCGAATTGGTTGTGGTCGTGCGATCTGAGGTGGCCTCACTCGACTTTGATCTTGATACTGGGGAAGAGGAGGACGATACGAACCGAACGCTGAGCGAGAAGAAGAAGAAGTCGAAGCTACTGGTTGCTGCTGATTTCGAGTGAAATCTGGTTGAGGTGGAACTGGAACAGGAGCATAGTATGATTCGACACGAGAGTATTGGGAAGAGTAGTTCGAAGCGGGTTGAGGTCGAAGCTGGGAGACGAAAGAAGGAGCGTTGGAGGAAGAGGGAGTTGGCGAAGAATAAGGGTCGGGGGTATAAGCGTATTCTGAAACAAGCTCGCTCGGCTCATGATTAAGTTCATATTCATACGGAGACTATGGAGAGTTGAGCGAGGCAAGTGAACTAACCTGAAACTCCTCCCATTGCTTCATCACTTTGTAATCTCGTTCCCAAACCCTCGCCACCCTCTTCGTCCATTCCTCCAGCGTAATCCATCTCTTCGGGATCATCATAAATAGATGAGCTAGAGTGGTGGAGAGGTACTCCAGCTAGATCATGTTGAAAACCGTAATCATCTTGAGAGTGAGGAGGAAGTGGTTGTTGAGAGAATTGAGGACGATAGTTGGGATATTGCTGTGACATCCGTAGAGTTCTCTGAGATTAGTAATCAGAGCTGAGCGAACAAGCGAAAAGAAAGAAGTGAAGTGAGAGGAAGGAGAGAGAAAGAGAAAAAAGAGCGAGGAATTGACTTGGTTCTCTTTTTTCGCACCTCGAATCGAAAAAGTTGCGAATGATGCTGAGTTGCTGAGTGTGAGCGGGGGAGGGGGGTATGTCTAAAAAAGAAACAGATAACTATACATCCTCTTCAGTGTTGTACAACCCTTTCATACTATCCGATTCTTTCCAATTCCTCTCCCTTTCCTCCTCGACCCTCTTCTTCGTTTGTTCCCATTCGCTCGCTCTCCTCGTCAATTCCTCCTTCGCTCGATCTTCGAGAGGTGCCTCGATCACTCTCAATTTCTCTTCCGCTCCTTCAACCCAAGCGACTCCCGATCCAGCTCGAACAATTCCCCATCCTTCCAACTCCCTCCTCCACCTCAATTCCTTGTCCAATCGCTCCTTCCTCAACTCGCTCTCAATTTTAGGAGGGTAACTCTCCTCACTCGAAGTGCGTTCCCGTTCTCCCGAAGCGAGTTCTCGAGCAGTTTTCAATCGAGGAGGTAAATCGTTCGTGTAGTACTCTCTTCGGTGGTATTCGTGACCTTTCGGCATCGTTCGGTATCCCTTCTTGAAGTGTAATGGGTCCTCCTCCTTGTCAGCGAGGAAATCCAAATCTTTCGAACCAGTTGCAAGTCCTTCCTCCATCGTCGATTCATGTAATTCTCCTCTTCGAACGGCGGCGACAAATTCTTCATCGACGAGTCCTTGAACGTGTCCTTCAGGTGTACGAAGTTTGGGTGCGTCGAAAGGTCGAGTTTGCGAGAGAAGTAACGCGAGAGAGTATTCTCCTCCTAATTTGACATCTTGTCGATGGTTCCAAAAGTGAGCGATTTTCGAGGGCCAAGTGCGAATACCGAAAGGATGAGTGAAGGGTACCATGAGGAGTGGAGGTTGAGCAGGGATTTCGGAAGGGGGAAGGACGAGAGGTGATTCAGGTTCAGGGTTCGAGGAAGATGAAGGAGCAGGGGAGGAAGGGTTGATCGATCGGTAAGGAGAGTAGGAGAGGAAATTGACAGGTTGAGCTTCATTCGGTGTCGATTCAGCGTCGTCTACCCCCAAATCTTGTAATCCAACCGGTAACTTGTCTTCGAAAGGAGCGTTCGGGTTCTTGTCGTCCTCGCGTTCCAACTCCCTACTCATCAGTTCGTCCTCCCTCTCCCATCGTCCATCTTTCCTTCTCTCATTGTTACCCAGTCCCATTCCTTCCAACTTGGCTTCTTCCCTCAGATCAATCGCTTCTCCATAACCCTTCTTCAAAGCCCACAAGTACTCTTTCAACGCCCCTCTCCCTAACAATACCGTCGCACCTTGCATCTCCCTCTGTTCCTCCTCGAGGTCCTTCTCGGCGAGTACAGCGTTCATGTTGGATTGTGGATCGTTTACGAGCATGACACTACCAGGAATTTCATTCGCAGCTTTCGTGATCCTCCTCCCTCTGAATTCGTGTACAAGAGTTCTCGCCAATCCTCCAGGATTCGTTCCAATCTTGAGTACGTAATCAGTTCCCGAAGCAACCAAGATAGGCTGCCAGAACGAAAACGAAAAAAAAGTCAGCGAAACCGGTTTTCCCATCCCTTTGAAAGCGAGAACTACGAGAAACGAGAGAGAGAGAGCTCTTACCTTCATATACTTTTTGAACCACTTACTACTCCTCTCCAACTCTCCATCGTCTGGTACCCTAGCCCCTAAAACCCTCACCTTTCTCGGCATCTCGTTGCTGTCCAACTCTTGTTCACTCATCCACCTCACTTTGTCCATGTACTCTTTCTGTAACCTCTTGCATTCACTCCGGTCGTACGCGTACAGTGAACCTAAAGAAGCCGAGAATAATAAAAATATAGACATTTTGGGTCCGGGTCGGGAAGGGCGCCAATCGAGCACTGCTTGAGGGATACCCAGGTATACGAATCTATCATCTCATACAGCATGGTCAGTAGGGAGTTAAGGGGAGAGTAAGAGAGATGGAAGTATGTACGGATTAGTAGGTTTTTGTTGAACTGGAGGAAGGGATCTCGCTGATGGACCGGGTACTAGAGGTTTGATCTCTTTCGGTACCGGTGGTGTTGGCGGTGTAGGATCCGCCATCTTGGCAAACGCTTATCAGAGATGAAGTGAAGTGAAGCGGAGGAGAGTTGGAAACTTTTTTCGCAAAATGAGAATTATTCGCACTTGGGCTACACAAACAAATAGGGGGGTATAGTACTGCAAAATTGAAGAGGCACAAACTAATCTTCGTCGAAAGGGTTCTTTTGATATTCAAGTTCGTCCGAATCATCATCGTCACTATTCTCTACCTTCTTCTGTTGCTGCTTGACCGGTGCTCGCTCAGTGGGGTGCTGTAAAGGACTCTTGATGCGTTCACTCGATGTCGGCGAACGATGAAGCTTGTCATCGTCCAAGAGGGAAACAGATCGACGAGGTAGGAGTCCGATTTTAGCTGTAAGGGATTCACTCACTCCATCAGTCGAAAGCGAAAGATTGTATGGAAGTGACGAAATAACTTACAGAAATCTTTCCTAGGATCTTTCGGAGCCGCACCAGGAACCGTCAAACTTTCACTCTTCGCTTCCTCTGCCTTGACACCGCTCTCCTCCTTCTTCACTTCACTCGTAGATACAGGCGGTGATACAGGTTGTGCTGGGAGTGAATCGTTCCTGTTGATCTTGATTGGTGGTTCAGGCGCAGGTTGACTATCGAAATCTTTGAAATAACTATCTATTGATTCGGCTGGAGTGTGAGCACCTCCTCCACGAGTATTCGTAGGGGATGGGTTAGGTGAATGATCCGTATCGTCTCCGACTGTACGCATTACCACCTCGGAATCAGCAAGTTGTGAGCAAGGATCGAAAGAGAGAGTCAAAGGTACTCGTGAATGAATCATTCGTGTCATGACGAACTAGAGGAGCGCGTGGACTGAGAGTATTACTTGAAGTACGAGGAGGGGCGTTTGCTGGTCTGGGCAGAGGTTCAGGAGCACTCCATTGCGCACCAGTTCGAGCTGAACCGTAAGATGTGCTTGCTTTCGGAGGTACTTGCGGTCTTTGTTCGGATGTTGAAGGCGAGCTGTGTACTTCACTCATTCAGCACCCCCGAGGAATGTGCGTGTTGAAGGAGAGATGAAAGCTCACGCAGATTGTTGAATCATATCATCCAATTTCCCAACTTGCTCCTTCATCCGACTCATGAAACTACCGAAACTCTTCTTTCCTTGTTCCGCCAATTTTGAGCTGTACACACTCATCAACTCGGAAGGTGAGTCTCGATCTTCAGCTTCAGAGAGACAAAAGCGTACAAGTTTTCAGCGAGAACGTCCAATTCATCCTTCTCTTCTTCCTGTTGCCGTCTCTGCTGTTGAGGTTGAGCAGCTGAAGTACTAGCAGTAGGAGGAGCCCAACTTCCATGATCGGATGAAGGAGAACCAGGAACTTGTTGACTCGAGGCAGTCCCCCTTCTTCGTTTCGGAACATAGGCTTGATAAGTCAACGGTTGCGGCGAAGACGGCACTGAAGCTTGTTGTTGTTGACGTTGCTGTTGTCGTTGTTGTTGTCTCTGTCTGTATTCTAATTGATCTTCTTCTGCCAATTGTCGAGCCAATTCAGCATCCAAATCCATTTGTTCCATCTGAGAGACTCTTTCAAACTCGACTGTCAGCTTCGTTGTCGATCTACAGTCGATAGAGAGAGAGTGTGTGCTCACCTCTTCCTGTTGAGCGGTATCAGTCTTGAATTCTGGATTGTTCATATCGAGTAAAACTTCTGTCGCTTCTTGCAAGTTGCCATTGTGAGCTTCGAGTACTGCGTCCAGGATGTCATCGCTAGTACTTGGGAATAGAGCTCTCAAAGGTGCAAGTTTGTCGTTCTGAGTAGGAGAGAGAGGAGAGAGGATCGGGGAAGATGACGTTGATTCCGAGAGAGGGAGGGTAGAAGTGTTGACCTTTGGAGGAGCTGGAGGACTGTCTGATTCGATTTGATAACCTTCTTGAGATGATTTAGGTGGACTAGACATAACTTGATTGATGTGGGAGAGTTCAAGCGAACCTTCGCTACCTCTCCTTTCGCTCTTCCCAATCACCCGCTACCTTCCTTTCTTTCTTTCAAACATATCTCGACCGACATCCTATTCAAATTCAGGAGGAAACCCTTTCAACTTACCCCGCCTTGAATAAATTTGCACCTCACTCCCTCTTTATACTATCCCACGTTCCACTCGATCTCGTTCAACTTTAAACCCGGAAGACGTCCTACATCATCTCCATCTCGTGACTTGACACCTATCAACCCTTCACTAGACTCGCTCCTTCTTTCCTCGCTCTTCATCAACCCCTCTCTCCACCTCGAGTTCCGACCCATTTTTCCCTCACTTCCTTCCTTGCAACTTCCGACTACAGGATGAAATTCGGAAAGACTCTGCAAGCGCAAATATTCGCACAGAATGGGTTCCCAGGTTGGAGTAGTTACTTCTGCGATTACAAAGGATTGAAAAAGGTTCGCTTCTCCTTCCTCTTTTGCAATCAGTGCTTCCTACTGAGCGAGGGTAGAGAATGTACAGATCATCAATTCATTAGCGAAGGGAAGACCGGCAGATGCAGCTTTGTTGGCAGCAGGAGTCAGACCTCCTCGACCTCAAACCGAAACGACGAATGGAGATGTTCTTGGACAACAGCAACCTCTTGAAGCGACGACGACAGAAGCTCAATTGTTTGCCCATGCTGCGACTGTCAATGGAGTCATGGTGGGAGATGGAGAGACTGGAACGTTATTACAAGCACACAAAGCTGCATTCTTCTTCAAACTCGAACGAGAACTGGAAAAGGTGAGCAGCTCTCAGTTTCACTCACTGCGAGATATCATCGTACTGATTGAGGATGAATAAGTTCCCAGATCAACGATTTCTACTACCAACGAGAATCCGCCCTCAAAGTTCGTCTGAGAACTCTGATCGATAAACGAAAACTACTCGCTTCTACTCTTGCCGACCCCAACAATCCAGCAAAGTTCAAGGCGTTGAGTCGGGATAGTAGTAACTTCGGAGCGTTGTACGAAGGGTTCAGGAATTTCGAGAGGGATTTGGGGAGGCTACAGGTACGCGAGTTTCGCTTGATGGTTCTATTGTCATAAGCTCATGTCAACCACAACTCGGCGTCCAGACCTATATTGAATTGAACGCGACGGCTTTCAGGAAGATCTGTAAGAAATGGGACAAAGCGTGTAGGAGGCAGGCAGATAGATTCGGTGAATCAAGACGTGCGTTCAGAATCATTCGCTTTATCCATCGGACTTTGTAATAATGGGTAGCGACGATTCTGTTTGCTCACAGCTCAAGAGGGACAACCTGATGGACAGCTGTATTTAGCTCGACAAGTCGAAGTACAACCCGTTTTCAATCGTGAATTCATTGCAGAACTCTCAGATGGTGAAAAACCCTACCTTTCTCAATCTAACCTTCATCGCATTTCATACTGATTCGTATACCCTCGATCCAGTCGCATCCGCCAATCTTCTCTCCCTCGAAAACCTCCTCGCATCAGATTCATCTCGTGCCGGTTCCGCTTCCCTCGCCGACGGTGCCCTCATCGACGGCACCTCTCACCCAGCACCTCACCTCCCTACCCTCTTCGACCGAGCCGATCGAGCCGAAGCTCTCGAAGATCTCGAATCCGCTTTAGTAGGAGCCATCAAGTCACGAGATGATCACGTCGTGAAAGAGGTTCTCGATCTCTTAGTACCGAGAGGGAAGAGTGGAGGGGAACAACAAGAACCGAAGAGTCCTGTCGCACGAATATTATGGAGAGCCGTGTTGGAAGAGAGTGCTATCAATGAGGGAAACATGAATGAGGATCAGAAGAAAGAGACGAGGATTCCGCTCGAGCTGTTGGATTTCGGATTCGTTGACGATATCAACGGGAGAACTGCTCTGCATGAGGTGAGGAACGCACTCTCTATCTGTTTTTCAAGGCTTGATCGCTGATCTCGATTCCTCCTTTTTCTCGTAATGTAGTCCGCTAGTGCCGGTCGATTGTCCCTCGTCAAAGCTTGTCTCGAGAAAGGATTACCAGCTTCACAAGCCGATGTTTACGGTCGTCAACCTCTTCACTACGCGGCGATGAACGGTCATGCACTAGTTTGTCGAACCCTCCTCTCAGCTGGCGCTTCTCCAGTCACTTCCGATCTCGACGGTTACTCGGCGATCATCTACTCAATCACGAACGGTTGGACTGATGTCGTTGAAACGTTCCTCGAATCGGGAGTTTCATTCGAACCGACTCCTCCTCCTCCCTCTGCCACTGCCGATTCGACTCCGACGTTGACCTCTACCCCGACAGAGGATCTCAACGCACTCTCGCTCGCGTGTCAATACGGACATCAAGCGATCGCACGANTACTCCTCGAACGTGGTGCNCAAATCTTACCGAACCCCGCTGGTTACTGGCCACAGCACTTGGCGGCGAGGGAAGGACACGCTGGAGTACTCGAGTTACTCGTCGAAGCTACGAGAGGGTTCAGCGGGATCGACGTTGCAGACAAATATTCTCAAGCTACTCCACTCTCTCACGCTGCGAGTGAAGGTCATGTCGATTCAGTACGAGTCTTACTCAAGGCTGGTTCGGACGTTCACGCTCAAGACGAGTTCAGGAGGACTCCGATTCATTACGCAGCTTGGCAAGGTCACATCGAAATTGTCAACTTGTTACTCGCGGCGGGAGCGACTCTCGAACATCAGGATCAGAATGGGAAACAGAGAGAGATGAGTGAGGACAAGGGAGAAGCTACTGCGAGTGTGTCGACGATGGCAGTGGATCCGTTGGAGGCCGAGTTGGAAGCTGATATGATTCCGAGTTTATCGTTACCTCCTCCCATCATCCCATTCCGAATCTGTGCGTTTCCTTCTCTTCCCCCCGGTACCATTGACCGTGATTGACATGCCATGATTGAGTACAGACGGTCACAACTACCTCGACAAGAAGTATCTCGTTCACGTCACCTTGGGACACCCGAATACGACTCGACCGCCTTTCCCTTCCCCAGTTCGACTCTATGATCAACCTCATCACGGCCAGGCATCGTCTCTCAAGCTCGTCATGACTCCCAAACCCGATTCGTCCGGTACCTCGATCCCTCACTCTGTCATACTTCCCCTCGCAGACGAACGAGAAGTCTTCTCTTTCCAACTCGATTCCCTCGTCGACTTCTCGCTCGAATTCGATCTCTTCCCAACGTTCGGATCCAAGATGATTGGGAAAGCCGTCGCACATCCCTCAACTTTCATCGACTTGAAATCTCAAGGTTCTTACGTCGTTCCGATCGTCGACCCTCACCTCAAAGTGATAGGAGACGTTCCCTTCGAGATCAACGTAGTCAAACCGTTCGGTCGCGCACAATTACAAATCGGAGGTCAATTCGAAACGTATTGGAAATCGACTGCGACCCTTTCGACGACGACCACCGGAGGAAGTGGAGATCCAAACCCTTCGACTTCTTCAGTCGTGACTGCGTCTTCACTCTCTGGTGAACACGTGAGGATCGTCGTACAAGTCACGAGTGATGGTCATCCCGTCGCGTGGCCTCATTGGAAACTTCCGGTGGAAGGATTGGACGTTCATGTCGGAGATGTCACGCTCGATCAATTTGTCAAACTCGCGAAGAAGACTCAGAGGTCACTCGACCCGAACAAGATCAAGTACAAGGATGATCCCTCGGCGTGGCATCAAGCGATAGTCGCTTCTCTCGTTACTCTCGACGAGTTGTTCAAGGTGAGTTCCGGAAGAGTCTCGCCCAGTCATTTCCTGCCGATTCTGACTGTATGAAACACCTTCTTGTCACAGCTACTACCTTCGTCCTTCGGAGTCAACCTCGAACTGCGGTACCCGACTCGTTCCGATATTTCTCGTCTCCACCTAAACCGCACACTCGAAGTCAACGAATTTGTCGATTCCGTCCTCTCGACAGTGTACAAATCGATTCAATCCTCTTCCTCCTCGTCCACTTCTCAACCCGAACATCGACGTATCGTCTTATCGTCGTTCAACCCCGTGGTCTGCACAGCGTTGAATTGGAAACAACCGAATTTCTCCGTCTTCTTCGCTAGTTACTGTGGCATGTCTAGGTCGAGTTCCGAAGAGTTGGGTAAAATGGTTCCTGCGAATCGAGTCGAAGAGGATAGGAGGTGTACGAGCATCAGGGAGGCAGTCAAATTTGCAAAGAATAATAACTTGTTGGGAGTCATGTTGGACGCTACTATGCTCGTACGTTACCATCTCACTTCTCTATACCGCACTTTGAAGCGGGAACTGAGTGTTGAAAGTGGCTGTACAGGTTCAAGTACCTAGTTTGATTCAAAGTGCGAGGGAACATGGATTGTTACTCGTTAGTTTCGGAACGATCGGAAGAGTCCCACTGACAGACGCTCACATGTCAGCCGGAGTGTACGTCTTTCTCTCCCTTCTCTCTTTCTCTTCCTCGTCTTGGAGCTGGATGCGAGAACTGATGAGAGGTTTCGAGGGGGCAAACAGACTTTCTTACGCCTCGACGGATTTCCTCAAACAAACCGAAGCTACCTAGAATCCCCCCTCTTTACGCAGATAGATCTACCCCTTCCCTTATTGAACATCCTTCATTCGTTAGAAGTCGTTTCGAACTGTATTAACTAATCTTTTTGGAGAATGAAACGATTTATCGTAAAAACGTCTTGCGAGACGAATTGAACCTTTCATCCCCCACGATTTCGCGTCTTGAAATACGATACTGAGATCTTGTGGATTCCATTAAGCTAGCGTCTGAGTCAGAAACGACGAAAAAAAGTAAGAGGTCTCGCGACGAGGAGCGCACAGCGCTCAGCTGAATCAACTCTCTTTCTCCTCAGCCTTCCCGCCTCTCGCTCAACACCTCACGATGGGTGTACAACAAGATCAGAATGCTCTGTAAGTACTTCTGCTGCTATCTAGACTGTTCTCGCTGATCCCCTTTGCTCTATAGCACTCATCCTCATCTCCCTCAATTCTCGACTTATGTTACCGCAACGATCAACGGCCGAGCCAAGCGTTTACCGGTGTGGGACGTAGAAGTAGAAGGGAATCGTGCTATAGCTTGGATCGAGGCTGTCGAAGGAGCCCACTTCGAAGTTTCGTTTGAAGATCATCGCGCTGCTCACCTCATCACGGTGGCCTATTCGATCCGGGTGTACCTCGACGGAATGAATTGCGATGGAGTTGCCATTCGACCGGGGACTTTCAATTCTGGCAGTGATTCTCGTCGCAAACAGACTTTCGCAGGTCAGGAAGAGACTGCCGTAAGTTGTTGCCCTCGGCTTTCTTTGCCTTGATCACGCTGAACCCTTCGACCGTCGTAGACTACACAACGTCCTTTCCTCTTTGGCAAGTTGAAGTTGACAGACGATGAAGATCAAGCCTGTTCGGATGAAAACCTCATCAAGAACCTTGGTACGATCGCGCTCAAGTATCGACGAGCAGTAGTCACGCAGCAATACAGCGGAGACACATATAGCGGTACTGCAGCAGCTTTCGGTCAGGCTGCCATTCACGAGCGAATGAAAAAGGCTCAGCTATCCCATCAAGCGACGTAAGTCGTTTCTCTATCTTCGCCGACAGAGCATGTACTGAATCGCATGCGACGTACTCTTGGTATAGGGTTGGTGCCAGTGTTGCCAAACCTGTAGCAGCGAGTCGGGTAGCTCTGCAGTACATCGATCCTGAAGAAACTCCGCTAGTTTCCTTTGAGTTCCGCTACAGATCTCGTCGTAAGCTTCAGACATTTCTCCTCTCTCGGGCATTCTATCTCACTCTTTCCGTTTCACAATCTACAGAACTTCTACAGCTCGAAGGGCACATGCCAGGTCAGTTTCCGAAATCACCTTTTCCTCCCCTCGCTCCAGCTGACTTGACTTTCAACTTAGACGATGCACCACTTCTTGTCGAACCACTCGCACCTATCGCCAACGGTGCTTCCGGCTCGAATGCAAACAATGACGGACTCAGTCGTAAAGAACGAATCGCTAAAATGCGTGCAGAGATGGCTCGACTCGATTCAGATTCCGACGACGAAGAGCTTCGAGTAGAAGTCAAACCAAAGAAGGCCAAGCTCGAGGATCAAAAGGTCAAGCCTGAGAAGGGAGTCAAACTGGAGACGGGAAAGAAAGTCAAACAAGAGGTCATCGTTTTGAGCGATTCAGATTAAGCCTCTCCCGTCTCAATAATCGCTTGAACATGTATCCGTACGTCTTCTCTGCTCTTTCCACCCTCTCTGAAGTCCATTGTGTGAGCGCTGACGGATCTCGCTCAATTTCGCGAACAGAATAGTCGCTTTACTGGTTTCTCTTTTCGCTTTTCAACCTCGGCCTTGGCTGTATTGTACGCTTTACCTACCCTCTTTACCTCCCAGCGCGGATTTGTACCTCTGCTGCTTCAATCTGTGTGATAATACGAACCAAAGCTGCCTTTCGCACAAACCTCTTGCAAAGCGGATTGAAATTTTCGTCTCCCTCCGATTTCGCGTCTCAAATAGCGTTAATCCGATCTTATAGATTCTGATAAGCTAGCGTCTGAGTCAGAAACGACGAAAAAAAAGTGAGAGGTCTCGCGACGAGGAGCGCTCTCAATCAACTCCCTGTTAGCTCCCCACCTCTCGCTCAACACCTCAAGATGGGTGTACAACAAGATCAGACTGCTCTGTAAGTATTTCTGATGCTATCTAGCTGGGCCTCGCTGATTGCCGTTACTCTGCAGCACTCATCCTCATCTTCCGAATTTCTCGGTCTATGTTACCGCAATGATCAACGGACAATCGAAGCGTTTGCCTGTATGGGACGCAGAAGTACAAGGGAATCGTGCTATCGGGTGGATTGAAGCTGTCGAAGGGACAGCATTCTCAGCTCACTTCGACGACTACCGCCCTTTCCTTGACTCTGCTTACTCGATGAGGATGTATTTGGATGGAGCACAGTATGTTCGAATATTCATATCCAAGCTGTCGAGACTCGTCGCTAAGCGACTCTTGCTTCCGCAGTGTCAACGGTCTCGCAACTCGACAGAACAAATTCAAGTCTCTGCAAGATCCAACTCGTCACCAAACGTTCTCCGGCCAAGAAGAGAGCGCTGTGAGTCGCCCCTTTCATAAATTATATACCTTGTGCTGACATTGTCTCGACACGACAGCTATCGGAACGCCCGTTTCTCTTCTCGAATTTGAAGACAACCGACGACGACGACGAAGCTTCCACTGACGAGAACCTTATCAAGAACCTCGGTACGATATCACTCAAATACCGTAGAGCGCGGATTGGTCAGAACGGTTCGGGAGCAGCCTTCACCCCAACTGCGAACGTGGGACAAAGCTCTATCCATGAGAAAGCGAAGAAAGCCGCCCTTTCACACCAAGCTACGTAGGTTTACTCCGAGTTCACGGTGCGTCGAAGAACGATAGCTGACCAGTGAGTACTACTGTGCAGCGTTGGTGCAAGCGTTGCGAAGCGAGTCGCATCCAACAGGGTTACTCTCACTTTCATTGATCCTGAGGAATCATCTCTAGTTTCATTCGAGTTCCGCTATAGATCTCGTCGTAAGCTTCAGAATCACCCTTTTTACCCAATTCTTCGCTCACGCTGCTTGTCGCAACAGAACTTCTCCAATTAGAAGGTCACCAGCCTGGTCCGTTTCCCCTTTCAACCCTTTTCAGTCACGCGCTGCAGCTGATTCACTCGATCTCCAGACGATGCACCGCTCCTCGTCGAACCTCTCGCTCCTGTCGCAAACGGTGCTTCTGGATCGAATGCAAACAACGATGGACTCAGCCGCAAGGAGAGAATTGCTAAAATGCGTGCGGAAATGGCGCAACTCGATGGAGATTCGGACGACGAAGAGCTACGAGTCGACGTCAAACCGAAGAAGGTTAAGCTCGAGGATCAAAAGGTCAAGGCTGAGAAGGGAGTCAAAACGGAGGGAAAGAAAGTCAAACAAGAGGTCATCGTTTTGAGCGATTCAGATTAATCTGCTCCCAACCCAATCATCGCTTGAACATGTATCTGTACGTCGTCTGTACTCCTTCCACTGACTGCTTGAGTCGATTGCTCGAGTGCTGACGCAATTTCGCTCAATTTTGCGAATAGAATAGTCGCTTTACTGGATTCTCTTTTCGCTTTTCAACCTCGTCCTTGGCTGTATTGTACGCTTTACCTACCCTTTTTACCTCCCAGCGCGGATTTGTACCTCTGCTGCTTCAATCTGTGATAATGCGAATCCTCTCTGTGTCTTTGCGAAACCTCCATTCTGCAGTACGGTTCTTCCGAGAGCGCGAAACCTGGTCCCTTGCGCCCGTCTGTCCACAGAAGGTGGAGCCATCGAGTGTTTGGGCAAAGATGCGAGTTCTACGAAATCGGAAAGAAGCGGAAAGTGAATTGTAATTTCAGTCGAAACGAATCGCACGCAGCCCGACACATTGGAGAGTATAGTTTGTACGAGTATGGTAGGATAGTACAGTTCAAGCGAGAGGTAAGAGAGAGAGAAAAGTTAGTCGGAAAAAAAGAGAAATTGGAAAGCTGAGTTGAGATTCCTCTTTCCTCCCTCCCCCCCTTTTTACCTCTCAACTTATCCGAGATGCTTCGTGGTGCGCAAGTTAAGGTCCTCAACAGGGCTGCCCTCCGCTCGGCTCGCAAGAACGCCGCAGTCTTCAACGCTGCTCGCAACTTGGCCACCAAGGCTGCTGCCCCGGCCTTCACCGCTCCTTCAGTTCCTCGCGCTACCGCCACCAAGGTTGCTTCCCGTAAGTCTCGAGTCTATCTATAGGGTTATATCGAGGTATTGCACGTGGTCATAGGGTTCTAGGAGGTTTAGTGAGCAAGATTCAAAGCGAGGTTGGGAGTAGCAATTCTTACCCCGAGGATTGAACACGCAATTACAACTCTTCTGCTTGATTTACTGACCGTACTGGATTGTTCTATAGCCCGCTCCTACGCTACCGCTGCCAAGAACCAGGTCGGAAAGGTCAAGACTGTCATTGGTGCCGTCGTCGATGTACGTTTCAACTATTTCCCTCTCACTTCACTCTTCCGATCTTCCCCCTCGATCACTCTCCGCCTCGCTCATTGCTTTCCGTACATTGTGCTGATGATGTTCGATCCTTTCAACAGGTTCAATTCGACTCGGATGATCTTCCTCTTATCTTGAACGCTCTTGAAGTTCAAGGTTTCGAGCACCGTCTCGTCCTTGAAGTCTCGATGCACTTGGGAGAGAACACTGTTCGTTGCATTGCCATGGACGGTAAGTACAAGATTCCGCGAATCTAGTTGACCTGAAGATCGAGACTAAACTCGCTCTTTACTTTCCCCCTCATTTTAGGAACTGAGGGTCTCGTTCGTGGACAAGAAGTTGTCGACACTGGTGCTCCCATTCAAATCCCCGTCGGACCTGGATGTCTCGGACGTATCATCAACGTTATCGGTGAGCCCATCGATGAACGTGGACCTATCAAGGCCGTTACCACCCGTCCCATTCACGCCGATCCCCCTGCTTTCGTCGACCAATCTACCGCTCCCGAGGTTCTCGAGACCGGTATCAAGGTTGTCGACCTTCTCGCCCCTTACGCTCGTGGAGGAAAGATTGGACTTTTCGGAGGAGCTGGTGTTGGAAAGACCGTATTGATTCAAGAGCTTATCAATAACGTCGCCAAGGCTCACGGAGGTTACTCTGTATTCACTGGTGTCGGAGAGCGAACCCGTGAGGGTAACGGTAAGTCTTCTCTGTCTCTTCGTCATTCAATTTGGAAACTGACATTTCCTGAAAAATGATAGATCTTTACCACGAGATGATCGAGACCGGTGTCATTCAACTCGACAACGACAAGTCAAAGACTGCTCTCGTTTTCGGACAAATGAACGAGCCCCCTGGTGCCCGTGCCCGTGTCGCCCTCACTGGTTTGACCATCGCCGAATACTTCCGTGACGACGAGGGACAAGACGTACTTCTCTTCATTGACAACATTTTCCGATTCACCCAGGGTAAGCTTACTCTCTCTTTCTCTCGGATTATCTCTCGCTCATCTCATCGTCGTTTACAGCTGGTTCCGAGGTGTCTGCGCTTCTCGGACGTATTCCTTCCGCTGTCGGATACCAACCTACTCTTTCGACCGACATGGGAGGTATGCAAGAACGTATCACCACCACCAAGAAGGGATCGATCACCTGTGTACAGGCCGTCTACGTCCCTGCCGATGATTTGACCGATCCCGCTCCTGCCACCACCTTCGCTCACTTGGACGCTACCACCACCCTCTCCCGTGGTATTGCCGAGCTCGGTATCTACCCCGCCGTCGACCCCCTCGATTCCAAGTCCCGTATGCTCGACCCCCGTATCGTCGGACAAGAGCACTACGACATCGCCACTTCCGTTCAAAAGCTTCTCCAAGATTACAAGGGTCTCCAAGATATCATTGCCATTCTTGGTATGGATGAGCTTTCCGAGGCTGACAAGCTTACCGTACGTCTGCACTGTACTCGCTTTCGGAGGAGGAGAAGAAGAAGCGAGACGATCGAAACGAGTTGAGAACTTTTTTTCGATTTTTTCGACTTTTTCTCCTCCTTCCTCCTTTCTTTCCTAGTTACTTGCTGACACACACAACCCGTACTACAGGTCGAGCGTGCCCGAAAGGTTCAACGATTCATGAGTCAACCGTTCGCTGTCGCCGAGGTTTTCACCGGTATTGAGGGACGATTGTAAGTTTCTTACTCTTTCTGACTCTCTCTTACTCTTACTGATGCCTCTTCTCATCTATAGGGTTGCGTTGAAGGACACCGTTGCCTCGTTCAAGGCTATTCTCGCCGGAGAGCACGATGCTCTTCCCGAGAACGCTTTCTACATGGTTGGAAACATCGATGATGTCAAGGCCAAGGCTGAGAAGATCGCAGCGGAAGTAGCGAACGAGGGCAACTAAGTGTCGTGCAGGAGGAAGTTATGCCAAAATGAACTTGGGTTGTGATATTTTGTTTGAAGAGATGTGTTTTTTGGAGGAGTAGATAGCTTTTACCCAGAGCGAAAAATTAGCATTCGGTTTCTTTAGTCCCCAAATACCCTTTGCTTCTTCCTCTTGTCGTCGTCGGCGTCGAGAGAGAGCGAGAGAGAGATTTGAGCTTGGTGACTTTCCTTCCTCCTGCTTTGTCTCGCTTCGAATGCTTCTTATGCTTCTTTGCTGCCAACGCGCCTGCTTCACAAATGCTACTCCGCTCATCGTTGTCGTCGTCGTTGACCTCCTAACTTCCTGACCGCGGAAACTTCGGACTTCCCTAAATTTCAAACACCTCTTCTCATCTCTTTCCTTTCTTCCCTCTAGCCCCCTCCCATCGCGAGCCCCATCGACCGCTATGCGTCTCTATTTGACGGAAACGAAACCTCACTGCGTCGTCTTGGAGGAGACTGGATTCCACCTCGTCTTCCTTCCCACCCACTCGAGCTTTTCCGAACCTTCAGTAGGAGTCGCCGTTTATGCACCAGGTGAGGATTATCCTTACGGTGAGAGGGATGTGATGGACGACATTGCTGGATGTCTAGGCTTGCTGAGATTCGAAGGAAGTGAGTCGCTGCTTTACTTCTCTCTTTCCAAGTACTGTAATTCACCCTTTCTTCCGCACAGGGAATCTCCTCTTGGTCGTCAAACTACCTCTAGAGTCAGTCGGTCTCGAAGAGGAATGCCGACGTCTCGAGCACGTCCTTTGGTTCGATCTCGACGAACCTAAACCGATTTCGCTCTCTTGTCACCCGCTCAACAATCTCCTTCAAAACGGTCACTTCTACCTCAGCAAGACATTCGATTTGACGAAGAGGCTTCCGGATGTCCTCCACGATGCTCGCCAACTCACAGAAGCTTGTAAACCGACAGCAAGGAAAGATGCAACTCCGACAACTCCTCCTTCTCCTCATCATCACGGAATTCCTCGATACGCCTGGAACATGTACCTACTCGAACCGCTGATGGGATTACGGGATTCACTCGATGCGAAACATCAGGCATGGTTCGACAGTCGAAGTTTCGCTCTTCCAATAGTCGAAGGATTCTACGCACAGGAGCGAGTCCGATTTGACAATGGAGAGACGATGACGGTGACTGTAGTGAGTCGACATGCTCGACAGAGAGAAGGGACAAGGTTCGAGAAAAGGGGAATCGACATCGAGGGAAATGTGAGTCGTCTATCTCGATCTGAGCATCAAGTGTTCCTGCCTAACGTCAACAATTGACAGGTCGCTCAATTCGTCGAAAGTGAGACTATCCTCGAAACGGATACAAAGACTGTCTCTTTCGTTCAAGTTCGAGGAAGTGTACCTTGTGAGTTACATCCGTCTCATTCCGCTTTGATTCGCGCTCACAATACCAGGAAACAGTGTACTGGAAGGAAAAGCCTTCGACGCACACTATCAAGCTCGACATCACTCTGCCCCCGTCCAAATCTATCGACCCCTTCCTCGTCCATTTCAGAACTTTGGTAGCTCGTTTCGGCGACGTTCACGCTCTCTCCCTCCTCCACAGTCACGACACTCCTCAGCATCACCCGGAGGACGATCTCAGCGACGCCTATGCCGAACTCGCACATCTCGCTCGAGCAGAGGATCACGACTTGATGAAACATCTCACCTACCAACAACATTCGATCAATCGAGACGGATCCTTCGTTCAAATTCCTCCAGGAATAGTTAAAGCAGTATCTCCTTTGATCGACCAAGTAGGAACGACAACCGCCAATTTTGACAAGAAAACGGGCAAGCTCGTGCTCGGAAAGGAGCAGAATGGAATCTTCCGAATCAATTGTCGAGATTGTTGCGATAGGACGACACTCGGTCAATGGAGTGTAGCAAGGGAGGCGATGAAGCGAGAGATGGAGGAGATGACTCTGTCGGAGGAAGCGAAAGATTCAGTTCTACGAGCGTTGGGCGAGCTGTGGGCGGCCAATGGAAACGCTCTCGCACAGATCTACACTGGAGGTAACGCTTTGTGGACGCGATTCATTCGTACTGGAGTCTACTCGAAGATTGAGGAAGGAATCGAGAATACGTTCGCAGCCGAGTCGCGAATGGTTAGCCATCGATTACACGACAAGGAGAAGAACAGAGCGATGGAAATCTTGACGGTGAGCATTCCAAATTCTCTATCAACGACTCATCACTGATAGAATCTTGGTATGCTCACCAGGGAGAATGGAAAGATCAAGAAGCGTCACCGAAACTTATCCTCATCTCGCATCCCGACCATCCCCTTCTTCCCAAACCTCTTCCTTCTCGCCCACCTCCCACTTCCTTTGCTCATTCCGACTCCGAGGACGATATGCTGCCAGTCTCAGACTACATCGATCGTTCTGGCAAAGTTCACGCGACGAAACCTCTTCACTTTGCCAAAGAGAAAGCTTTTTTCGTTCAAGTTGCAGACGACGATTAGTTCCTGGAGTGGATTGTATAACTGTTTGCAACATATCCTATTAGTCAAAACACAAACGAACAAGCTTACTGAAGGAGAGACAGCGAAACAACAAAATCCTACTCAACCAGACAATTCCTCACTGAGACGTTTCCACTCTGAATGCCTGTACTTCGTACCTTCCTCCCCTTTGTCCGGACTCCACGGCCGGCCCGGAGCCTTCAAAATCTCGTACCTCCTCCATAACTCCCTCTCTAATCGATTTCGATCATACCTCAAAAGTTTCCAATCCGGACTGTTCATAACGAGATCGGCGTCTACGGGTTCCGAGATCTTCAATAACACGTTATCCTCGTCGACGGAGAACAAAGCCCTCTTGATTTCCGCTGCGAGTTCTCCAGCTTTGATATCGTCTCGTGAAGGACCCTTTTGATAGGTTTTGAGCTTGGTGATATCGTCGAGGATTCGTCGAGAACGCGTGACATTGAAATTCGAGTAGAAGAATACTGACCCGACGATATGATCGAATCGAGGATAACTTTTCTCGAGCGATGTGGTGACCTCTCGATCGGGATTTGACGGGTCGAACTGTGGACGAAGCAGGATCAATACGCCAGTAGCAAAAGCGAGAGAGAGTAAGAGCTAACCGAGTCGTCTTCCTCTTCTCGTCTCGCAATCTCTGCTCTCTCCTCCTCCTCTCTCGTTTCCATCGCCAATCGCTTCTCTTCCTCCTGTCGAGCCTTAGGAACCTTCGGTGTGAACAATGAGCTCTTCCTCTTCTTCTTTTTGACGGGTTTCACCGCCAACTGTTCTTCCCTCTCCTCGACGTCTTCGTCAACATGGATCTCAAATTCCTCTCTCCCTCTCCTTCGCTTCTTCCCACTTCCACTCCCTGATCGTCGATCGTCCTCGTTCTCGCTCTCAGAGTACACGGTGTCACTCGTCCAAAGTTCGATGTCGTCCAAGTTGATCTTTTTCTGGCGCGACGCACGATACTTGCTCCTCAACTTCCTCTCTTTCAAGCGTTCCAAGAATCGAGGATACATGTCTCGATAATCCGATCGAGTTCTTCGATACTGCGAAGAAACCCCATCTCCCTTGATCAGTCTTTTTTCAAGTCATACCACTCAGAAAAGAGAGAATCGACGTACTTTCGAGAAGAATCGTTCCTGCATTTTCGTAAACATTGAACTCTTTTTCTCCTTGAACCTATCAGTCCCATCTCCATTCCTATCCCACCCTTTCTCGCACGCCCTCGCCAATTTCTTCCAATAAACTTCCTCGTCGTTCTTGATTGGGTAAGAGTCCGGAGGTGGAGCTGGAGGTTTTGGAGCAGCAGGAACGTGGGCCGCGTAGTGAGGGTTCGATCGAAATGCGGGAACGTCGTGAGTTTGACATGAGATTGATTCGAGGATCCATGAGAGCTGGACGATATCCTTGCCTGTATACACATGGCAGAAAACGAGTCAGTTTCGAGTTATAGGAAACGGGCGCGGGCTCAAACTCAGTCGAGGCGAAGAAACCAGAAGCGAAGGATACGAGAGACTCACCCAACCTGAGAGCTTCATCATAGATCACCTTGTAAATCTCGACAGAGAACATTCCATGCGGTAAGACGACAATCTTCGCATCAGCTATCTCATCAACGACGTTCCCTCCATTCCTCTCAACCAACTCCTTGATATCCTCCCTCCTATACGTCTTTCCCAAACTCTCAATCTCCTTCTTCCTCATCAAATCCGAGTCTGGTTGATAGAGTATCGGAGAACCATCGAATGAATGCAACCAGATCTGATCGGGAACGAATTTGCCGCGTGTTTTGCCGCGTGTTTTAGAGAACCGAGTGAAAGAAGCTTCGCGATTTGGGTTGAGAGGTCGATCAGGGTTCTCGTCCTCTGAGGAGGGTTGCTCGTCTCCTGAGGGTTTCCGGTTATTGAATGGATTCGCAGCTGCTTGGGCGGCGGGAGTCGTGAGAGGGTTTGGACCGCGTTCTTCTGGTGAAGAGCGACGACGGCGGATGCGAGGTTTCTTGCGAGGGGAGGAATCGGGATGGGGAAGAGGCGAGGGAGAACGTGCAGTGTGTTGAGCGGGTCGAGAACGAGATTTCGAACGAGATTTCGATACGGATTTGCGACGTTTTCGAGTGGGAGAGTAAGATTCGTCGTCCTTTTCATTGCTTCCTTGTCGGTCTTGATCCGAATCTTGTATCTCTCCTTGCTCGTCTTGATCCGATTGGTTGTCAGAATGATTCGAAGGCGCCGGTGAAGGCATACGAGGTTGTCCCTTTTCGACGACGTTCCCATTCTTTTTCTGATGAACATCTCCAGCAGTTTCGTCTCCTCCTCCTCCTCCCTTCGGCGGTGGTCGTACCTCCTTGGTAGTCTCTTCGATTGCCGCTTGTAAAGCCTCGTCATCGGCATCTTGATCGTCCTCCGTATCGACCGTCTCTTTCGATTTCCACTTCGGATTCACCTTGACTATCTTCTTCTGCACCTTCTTCCTTCCTTTCGATGATGGACTCACTACGGGACCCCTAGATCCATCAGCTCCATTCGCTCCATTCGCTCCATTCGCTCCACTCGTCGTTTGATCCTTATCTCCTCCCTCGGCCGTCTCCTGATTAACCTCTTTCCCCTTTCCCTTCGCACTGGACTTCTTACTCGCCTGCATGTGAGGCTGATCTTCGTAATCCGTCTCATTTTCATCTTCTTCCACCTGAGCGAGGAACAGCTTTTGTTTTTCCGTCTCTCTAGCTTTCCCATTCCCATACGTCTTCTTCGCTCTCGGACTGAGAGTTGCCGAAACTGGTGGCACATCGACGTAAGCCAAGTTCTTCCTGGCATTGCTCCTTGTAGTCCTCTTCGAAGGTGCAAACTTCGGGGGTCTCGAATCCTCCTCCTCCTCTTCCTCTTGTTCTTGCTCGACTGGCTCGGTACTTTGCTCCTTCTCAGGAGATCGTTCTGGAGTGGGAGCTTCTATTCCAGGGATGAATCTTTTCGGACCTCGTGGAGTAGATTGACGAGTCGGAGTAACTTCCTTGTCCTTCATCGTCGAGTCTCCCTCGACCTCATCTGCTTCTCGAGGAGTAGTTGATGATCGTTTCTGAGATTGTTTGTTCGGAGTGAGTAAACTCGAAGCGACCTCCTCCTCCGAATCATCTTCTCCTCCTGAGTCTTCATCGGTTGATCCAGACCTAGCGTTTTTCGAATCTTGAGTTGCTGCTAGTTGACTAGAGTCCATCGTTGATAGAGAGGAGAGAGGGATGAGGGGGGAAGGTTTGTTGTTTGTTGATTGATGAGGAGGGGAGATGGGGAATGCTGATTGAAGAGTAGTTGGAACCCCTCGAGTGGGTATGTAGGATACTTGTGATTCGTATGAGCTATTGATTGACTACTCTAGTTGCGAGTGAAACGTTAAAGATCAAGAGCGACCTTCTTTCCCTTCCCTTCTATTTCACCCACTCTCTGCTTCTGATACAACTATGACTAGCTCTCCTGAATCAGTGGAGGAACGAATAAAGATTAGAGTATCGAATCAGAAAGGCTACTTGTGGGATCTCAATGGTTCGCTCTTCTCTCTCTCTCTTACTCCTTTCCCCTTGCTCACTCACCCACCAATTCTGAGAGAAATTACAGACATTCAAAAACTGAGAGTACAACATCACATTTGTGGATCACTGCAAGGAACTCTCCCCCAAGTAACTCAACAGAACGTTTTTTTAGGTTTACCTCTCGTTCTCTTACCTGAAGAAGTCGTACTCTTGGTTAAGAACCGTTCGTCTCTCTCTCTCTCTCTGTCCACTGTCTACACGAAACTAGACTGATGGCTTCTGGTAACGACGAACAGAAATCGCTGTATTAATCGACGAACCCTCTGCACACCTCGTTCCAACCCTCTCCCAATCCTCGTCCTACTCGAAATCTCGACAATCCGCAATCGAATCCCAACAATTAACGACTCACACTTATGAATCCCAGAAAGCGATCGAAATGAAAGCTGTCCATGCCGACAAGATTGAGAAGAAACGACGATTGAAACTAGAGAAACTGGCAGCAAAACAAAAACAACAAGATGGGTTCGAAGTGTTCGTACCGGATATTCTAGAGGGAAAGGAGAATACTGGTCCACCCGGTTCGGAAAAGGAGGAGGAGGGTAATCGACGAGAACCGACGAAAGAAGAATTAGATAAGATACCTTATACGATCTTGATCGATCCAACTTCGTCCCCTTACCCTTGGTACGACCCTACTTCCCCTCAAGTGATTTGTGAGACGTTGGAAGAGGCGAGGGAGAAGAAGGTTTGGAATTACCCGGGAGAAGGGAATCGGTTGCAAGAGAGCAAGTGTAGGGTTTTCGAGGATCTGTGGAGCAAAGGTTTTTATATGGGAGGTGGGTTGAGGTTTGGTGGTGATTTTTTAGTGTATCCAGGTAGGCTTTCATTCTATCGCTAGTTACTTTCGAGAATGAACTGACTAAAGTGAGAATTCGACACTACAGGCGATCCGCTGAGATATCATTCCCATTTCACCTTGACGATTCTATCAACTCCCACCACTTCAATCATGCCTCTAGATCTAGTAGCTTACGGGCGATTGGCGACGGCAGTCAAGAAGAGTCATTTATTAGCGAGTTGGAACGAGGAAAAGGGAGAAGCAGACTATCTCAGTTTAGAATGGGCTGCATTCGGTTGAAAAAAGCAAATATCTCTCTCTCTCTCACATTCATTCGATACAACCAGAGAGACAGTAAAATTGAACTAGTAATTGCGATCGAGTTTGTTTACTGATTCACTAATCAAGTCGTTCAAACAAGTAAACATAACCTTTCTTCATCCACTCTTCTGCACCTTGTTCACCTCCATCAGCCCTGACGACTTTCTCATCATTGAACAAGACCCAACTTCCTTGACCTTGTCCCGTGGGATCTGCTTGACCCGTCAACACATGCGAGACGTAATGACCTGAATGAACTGAAGGTCCTTTGTGAGAGATGAAGGTTTTGAGTCGATACTTGGCAGGGAGGGAAGAGGAACCACGTGGAGTGCTGGAAGAGGAGTTTGAGGGAGCCGAAATAGTTCCATCATCGTCTGGGTGCGAGAAGAGCCATTCGACTGCTCGATTAGGATCACCTCCCTGAGTATCTCGATAGAAGCATCAGTGAGTGATTCAGGAGATGAAGAGAGAAGGGGAAGAGGAGGGGAAAGAGAAGAGAAAACATACGGTTTCGAGTAAAGCTTTCTTCCCTTGTTGAGCAGTGAAACCCATATCTACAATCATCGAGATCTGTTCCGGACTAGGTTCGTTACCTCCAGTAGAAGCAACTCCAGATGATGATTCAGGTGGTGGTAAAGGATCATCCAAATCTGCAAACTCCTCAAAGCTCAATAAGCGAAGTGATTCATTTCTGCGATTACGCGAGCGAGATGAAACTTGCCAGTATGTTCCATATGTGAGAACAACCATTCCATCGCTGATTCTGCACCACTGTTGCCAGTCTTGAGTAAAGCTCTCTTTGCCCGAATCTCAGGGAAACCCATTCCAGTCAACGCATCAATCGAAGCTTGATCAAACGAGTGCTCTTTAGGTCCTGTTCATCCAATTCAAGCAGCTCAGTATCCACATGTAGTTTCTGAAGAGAAGAGTAAGGATGAACCTGATTCTTGATCTTTTGATTCAGGTAACTCTTTCTCCCCCGCTTGTAACCCTCGACCGAGATGAGCTGAGAGGTCGACATTTTTCGGATCCATGAGGATTGGAACGTCGACTTTGCGAGGTACCCAATTCTCAAGTTGGAATCGATTCGCATTGACGATGAGGACTTTGGGGAAAGTAGAGAATTTCGTCGATCTGCAAGTTCGTTTACGGTGCTTCAGCTTTGGACTCGCAGAGTAGCTGAGACGAGAGAAGCGAGGACTTACTTTAATGCTGTGACCTGTTTCTCACAAGCAGGGCAGTGATATTCAATCTCGACGGGTCTCGTCAAATCTTCGAAGCATTCCCTCAACTCGACCTCTTGAAACTCCTCCTTCTTCTCCTCCTCCTTCTTCTCCTCTCCTTCAACCTCCATCCCATCCTCCCTCTCCCTTTGCTTTGGTCTGACAGGAACTGGTAAACTCAAACCCTCCTGTTCTTGTTTCCTATACCTAACCCCTTTACACTCACAACACTCCAACCTCTCCTCCAATTCAAACCCAAACGTTTCCCCTCCGACCTCGTTCTCTCCATTCCCTTCCCGTTTACTACTCCTCTTGACAAACTCCAACAAGTGATTCAAAAACTCTCCCGCATCTTGTTGTTTCATCGTTGAGAACTCGGCGTGATCCTTTCCGACCAACGCTTTGAACATGGAAGGTTTGATCCCTTGTTGGAATGAGAGTTGAGGTTTTGAACGATCTGAAGAGGCTTCGAAACCTAGTGAAGGAGAGGGAGAATCAGAGGAGGGAGGGGAGGGAGCGGTGGGAATCGAGTAACGACCAGAGAGGAGTCCGTCGGCGATTTTCGACATTTGGCATTCAAAGCAGGAGGCGGGAGTTGGGTTGGAACAGTGAGGAGCGTGGGTGAGGAAGGAAGTGAGGTAACGATCTTGGAAAACTGGGAGTGAGAAGAGCGATTGTAAGGAGGAAGCCATGTAACACCTGTGAGAAGTCAATATCGTTGCGATCAGTCTCGGTAGACGAGAGATAGCAGCAAAATTCGACG
>JGI24890J29729_1000123_pt1 | contig 62729 bp, 90 predicted proteins | sample FreactcultureFD7_FD_29729 | JGI IMG/M metagenome (IMG submission 29729)
AGCAGTCTTCATTTGTATTCACAAATATTAATTTAATAGGTGGGATCCATCAGGTGTTTGTAAAAGACGGCATTCGCCTCCCATGCTGGGGACATCTTGGGNGAATACATCTCTGGGATTTTNGAATCGGTTGAGATACCAGCCTCTGATGAAGCCTCGCCGATGGGCATGCACTCTGTGCCTGTGGCTGCCCAGGGTGCGTAGTAGTATCCTGGGGGGCACGTCTTGACCAGCTTGGGGCGGCGAAGAACCAGGACGGCAAGGATAGCCACGAGCAGAACGATAATGACAAGGTTCATTCTTAATAAAAGAAAACAATTTTTTCGCACTCGAAAAGTGCCTTGATCTTTTTGATAAGTTTGGTATAGTCCTCCTCAAACTCATCATCGTAGACTTCACGTTCAAACCTTTCGAGATCGTCTGGGGTTAGGATGACCGCCTTACTGCACCGGTGGAGCTTCTCACGGGTCGCACCATTTGTGGCGCAATACTCGTCAAAAGCTGCGTTAAATTCAGCCCGGGTCGGGAACGTTTTGTCCTGATACAAGTTGTTCGCCCACGAATCGAGCCCAGGGAACTCCCCATAACATTTTTTGAATTTTGATTCAAAATTGTCTGTCCATCCAAGCTTCACCATAGGTTTCACACGTTAGACCTTTTTAATAACTACAACAGGTTCCCGTTCTCTTTCAAATCTAAATACTATATTATGTCGCGGAAAATCATAAAATGAATCAATTGGGTGCCACGCAGCATGAGGAACATTAGACTTGAATATAATTGTTCTGTTGGGCTTCATTTCAATATTTATTATTTCACCTAATTTTTCTTTTGGAACTTTGGACCAATAATCCATACCTGTGTGCCCATCCATATCTATTCTTTTAATGGTTTTAAAAAGTGATGTTCCACCCGAACTTTCTTCTTCTGTATTTAAATAGGTAATCATGGTAAATTCACCTGGAGTCTGACCATCTTGGTGAATTTGCGCCCAATCTGATTTTTTAGGTTTAATTTGTTTGAACCAATTGGTTCTCAACGCATTGTTTTCACCAAGAATATTTCTACACTTGTATTTATGTACATGTTCTAGTATTTTGCACACTGTATCCACAAATGGATATATCTGGGGATGTGTAAGATAATGTCTACAATCATAATAATCTATAAAGTTGCGTGTTCCTTCGGGTATTTTCCAATTAAAAGCTGGTGCATCTATGAAAACATTTCGAACTTTAGTCCAATCTTTAAACATATTGTCGATAACAATAATGTCTTCGTCAATAACTTCTACATTACACTCGTCATTTACAGCGAAAACGTCGTCAATAAGTATAGGACCTGTATTTTGAATTTTTTTTATGTTTCTAAAATTACAATTATTTGTATTTGAACCAAGTTTATTATTAATACTTGATGTTGTATAAAACAACATGAGTTGAATATATTCATCACCATGGTAAGGTTTTCTCGAGTGCTTTGTATCACATCCTGTATATAATAGTCCGTCACCTGGGTTTTGTCTTATAGGAACATCTTCAATATATATATCCCATGGTTCAGTTTGTGCTATATTTATAGTTAATGCAAATTCAGAACCTTTTCTATCTACGTGAGGAACCAACACAGACCCTTTTCTGTATATTCTAGCATAAGCATACGAAGGTAAAAGTTCTAAATGAGTTTCTTTGCACATAAAATAAAGAAACATACCGAGAAGTACATTTAACTCACTAACACCTTTATCATCGAAATCTGTATCCATTTGACACTCGAAATCTTTACGCACAAATCCGTCGGATTTTTTCAATAATTTTTCAATTAATTTACATTCATCTTTCGAAAGAATATTCTTTATTTCTTTGTACATTATTCATAATTTGTGATTATAATCTGAAGAGTTTTTCGCACGGGTGCTTTCGGTGAAAGTACAGTGACACAGTGACGATGTCCTTTGCTGACAATTAGACCATGATTAAACTGAGGATATTTTACTTTGTGGTCTCGCCCATCTTCCCAACAAAAAAGTCCACCCCAATTCCACTCCCATTTATCATTTAAATAAATAGTTATATGGATTCCCTGTTTATCACTATTAGAAGAATGCCCGTCATCATGCCAATTAATAAGACTCATAGGCTGCCATTCTGTATATGTGATACTTCTTAAAAATTTAAATTGAGGATCTATGTATTTAGATATTTGTCTCCATATTTCTTTAGCAACTGAACAATTCAAGTCCATATCATGAATAAGTATAGTTCCTAGTGAATCTCGAGTAAGATTAGGGGTCCATGATTGATTACTCGTACGCCACTTTCTTTCATTCTTCTGACTGTATATTTCTTCATGAACGGCTTTAATAGTGTCGTGTGTTAATACATTTTCTAAAAACTCAATCATTGCTAATTTTAATTGAGTTTTTTTTAATTAAGTCTGAGCCATCTTTTTAACATGCTATTTGGTTTTTTCCCTAAAGGAGGTGCGATCATATTCATGATTCTGTTGAGACTTGATGGAAACTTTTTCGATCCGATTCTTAGAGGAGGTAATTTCTGTTCTTTCGGCATTACTTAGTATTCACCGATATTAAAAATAGGTCGGGCATTGAAAGGAATACCGTTGAACTGGGTAGTTGCGGCAGATGTATAGGCTCCCATATTGTCCCAGACGATCCAGTCCTCATCTTGAATATTAACGGGCAAATTGAGTTCTTTGTAAATGATGTCACCCCCGTCGCAGGTTGAACCGAAAATTGTCAGTGGAGCCTCCTCTCCACTAATTTTATTCCAAAATTGGTCTAGAACCTCCTTGACCTGTGGTTGGGCGTGGTCAAAGAGTATGCAGTTGAATGCGCCATACAGACTTTCACTGATGGTTATACCGGAACCTTTTGTCCCAATGACGGGCGTGTACAGTGTCATGACTTGTTCGACAAAGTAACGCCCGGGCTCGGCAATAAGTGTAATGTCTTTTGGAGCACTGATGGTTTTAGGCAATCCAGAGGCGGAGGAAAATCCCCCACCAATATCGATGATGCGAGGGTCGTACCCGTGTTCGCGTGCCAAGTCCACAGCTCTCTCAGCGGTCCGCACCGCCTCCTCGAAAACCTTAGAACTGGATGCAAACGATCCGACGTGAAAGGAAACCCCAATCACGTCGAGACCGAGCGTCCGGGCTGTAAACAACAGAACGTCCCAATCACGTTCCTCGGCGCCATACTTCACGCCGAGGTTACACCGCGCCGATGGGTCATCGGCGCGGATTCTCAAAAGGAGCTTACACTCAGGAAATACAGAAGCAATCTTTTTGAGCTCGCACACGCTATCAAACGTGGTCCGCATAACTTTCTTATCTTTCGCGAACACAATGTCACTCACACGTTTGCACGGATTTGCATAAAGAATTCGCTCCGGCTCAACCCCCAGGTCGAGAACAGCCTGAATCTCGGCTGGGCTCGCGCAGTCAAAGTTCGATCCCATCTTGGCTAGGGCTTCGATGATCTGAATATTTGGGTTACATTTGACTGCATAATATGGTTTAATTTGGGGAAGAGCCTCGGTCCACTCGTCATACACGCGCTTAAGTACTGAGAGATCGAGAGTGTAGAAGGAATCCTGGGGGGGAAACTCGTAGAGTTTCCCTGGACCGACCATCAAGTGGTACTTGTTCCAAAGATTTTTATTTTTATGTACCCACTTAAAACTTTTAGCACTTTTGAAAATAATGGACTTCAACTCGGATACCAATAAGCTTAAGGAGCTTTCGTACAAGTGCATTTTTGACAAACCTTCAAAGATGTCCGGGCGTGTGGCAGCTGCTATCCTCTTTGCAGTGATCCGTGCTGGAGAGATTATCGACTGGTGGTTTCCTGTTAAGGCGAACAAGCGTGTAAATCACAATGAATGAAGATCAGCAAAGAGTCCTTGAAAGGGTCCGAAACGGTTTGAATATATGTATAACGGGTGGAGCCGGAACTGGAAAGAGTCATCTCATAGGCGAAATTTTCGGCGCTCTTCACGCCACAAAACATATGGCGGTTACTGCGATGACTGGATCAGCGGCTCTTCTCATCAGGGGTACGACCCTTCACAGACGGTTGTCACTCCGTCTCGCCAAGGGGACCGCTGCTGAAATCGCCCACAACATCTCTAAATATCGCAAGTTCACCGCCTACTACGACATTTTGGAACTGGACCTGCTCATCATCGATGAGTGCTCTATGCTCAATGATATCTTGTTTGACAAGGTTTCAAAAGTTCTTCAAATTTTGAGGAAAAATTCAAACCCGTTTGGGGGCATCCAAGTGGTGCTGGTCGGCGACTTGTACCAGCTCCCACCGGTCGAGGGTCGATACTGTTTTCAGTCGGACCTTTGGACCAAGTGTCATTTTCAAATTTGCGAACTTACACAAAACATGCGACAAAAAGATGACGAGCCTTTCATGGAGATGCTCAAGCGTCTTCGGCTCGGACGGTGCTCTCGAGAGGACCTGTTAGTTTTGCGTTCACTCAAGGAGACTCAATTTCCAGAAGCAATTGAGCCTACGAAGCTGTACTGTAAAAATGTGGATGTGGACCGTATCAACTCCGATGCGCTACAAAAGATCGGTGGTCAACTCTTCACGTATCCGACCAAGTATACAGGGTCTTCTGAAGCGTCAGTGCGGTACGCCAAAGCGTGCAACGTCCCCGAACAGGTGACGGTGTGTATGGGTGCGCAAGTGATGGTCACGTACAACTACCTCCCGGCAGCGGGACTCGTGAATGGGACGCGAGGGGTCGTGACCGCCCTAGATCAAAAGACCGTCACGATCCGTCTACTGGATGGGAATGAAGAAATAATTCCTTTCATCAAAATTGAACAAGATGACGACCCTGATGTCGCGCTTGATTTCATGCCCCTCAAATTAGCCTGGGCTGTGACTATCCACAAGTCACAGGGAATGACTCTGGATGCGATTGAGATTGACATTGGGTCAAACATTTTCACGGTTGGACAGGCGTACACGGCGCTGAGTCGCGCCCGAAGCCTCAAGTCGGTACGAGTAGTTGACGTGGCTGCTCGCTCATTTTGCACCAGTGAAGATGTGATTGCTTTTTTTGGAAATGGTCTTAGAGTCAGTGATAGTATGAAAAGTAACTAAAATGATTTACATTATCCGTGACATCAAATACGATTGCAATTTGGTCTACGTCGAGACGCGCGAGGAAGCTGTCCGGATCTGCGGAGAGCTTCCAGGCACTTTCACATGGGAGCCACTCGAGTTGTTTTCGATCACCGAGAATTCATGAAAAATAACAACCAGGTGGACACGGCGATCCAACACCACATTGATGATACCGTGCCATATTTTCTATAAAAGTAAATACTCATGAACAATGTTATCATTGCCACTGCAAAACTCTTATAGTATCCTGCAATCAAAAGCGGACTGGCGAAAAATACAACCCATGGTACTAAAAGTGTATACGAAGGTACCCATTTCCATTCGAGATGCCCGTTCCCACCTACTGTCGTATGAAAATCCAATTTTTGTGTTGTCAATAACGCCGTCACATATATAGCGTAACCCGCAAGCATCTTGATACGAAATTCTACATTTTCAATCATATATATTGCCGCGACGGGTTCGAGTAGAATAATGAGTGCGGCAGCTTTGGAACCAAGTGTATTAAGACGTGGCACATCTAAGTTTTTCCATAGAAAGTATTCGACGAGCTGAACCTGTGTAAATAAAATCATAAAGATCCATAATTTAGGGTCGTACCCATACGTCGCTCCCGCGAGTGACATGGCAGCTGCCCACGTGGCGAGAGATCCATTCGCACTCCAACACATATATAAAATAATGAGTATTTTAATTTATAAGATGGACCCCGCCATATGGGGCAAACTCCCATGGGATCTCATCGAACAAATAGCCTTGTTCGCTGATTTCGATACGCGTCGTGCTCTTGGAGTTCCACCTCGGAAGCTTCCAAAAACAGACTTTATTCCGCGACCCATAGAACCCACGACGTTTAGATACTTTGCGGCGCTCAAAAAAATTGTGTACCTTAACTTTGACGAATCATACGACGTGTTCACGTGGGAGGTTTATGAGGACATAGGACCAGATGGAGATGCGTGGATTTGCGCGCGACACGGGAGACACCGGGGTGTGTGGAAAGGACTCGATGATTTCATGTACTTTGATGCACGTCCGCCGTGGTGCCCGATTCACTTTGCGGGAATCCCTGAAATGTGTTAGAGACACCGAGCGTGTAAAATCAAATGGAAAAGGCTATCATAAAATACTGTATCGGTGCGTATACGTATGGCGCGTTGCGAACCATCTCCTACGCACCTCCTCTTAAAAAGGACGAGTACGTGACGGATCGTGTAGGGCGCATATTCATGCATACACTCGCATCATCCTTTATGGCTCCAGGGTATCTATTCAAGGATATCAAGAACCTCGAACACGTCGTCCGCAAGATGCCCGGACCCATCGACCGGACTCCATGGTCTTGAATACCGATATGGTGAAACTAACGCCGCGCCCGTCGTCGGGCTGCGGCTGCTGTTCTGATTTTATGTGCGGTCATCTTCAATTTGTATTTACGCAAAAATTCCATCGCTGGTATGCTTGGTACTACAGGTGGCTTGGAGTTAGGGTTTCTCGCGTTTGTTAAATTAAACCTCATAGGGAGAATTGGGTTATTTACATACATAAATGAATTTTTCGTAAGTTCACCCATGGGTGTATTTCCAATGCTCATATGTACGGTTTCTTCTTTGACGAATTCTAAAAACTCGGAAGGATGACATAACATGACCTGAGTCTGACCTGATGGGAAAAACCATCCATTAAACTTGTTTCTTCCACAAAATCTCAAAGCTATAAGTCCGTTATAACTTCCATTGTATTTATAATTGAAAGAATAGCCTAGGCTCCAAGAAAGTTTTTGCATATTTGATCTATCATCAAGTCTCATAAGCGTCACGTCTTTCTTTACTCTATAAGTATAAACAACGGGTTTATGCCGTGAATTCCTCTTTCTGATTGCCCAGTAGATTGCCTGTCTCTTGAGTCTTGCGAACCAGCTTCCACCATACACACTGGGTATGTCATTCGGCATAGACAACCCTGAAACGGTACCGTGATATAACATGGTACCCGCTCGAAGTACCGTTGTTTTAAAATTGTTCATGTTTAGTTTATTAGGATTATTGGGAGAATTTCTCCTTGGAAAATTGTTTGACATTTTATATTATAGTCGCATTTTTTTCGACCGGAGTCCGTGGTCTTAAAGCTTCTTGACGTGTTGTTGGTAGGAAATGATATTCACATGGCTAAACGACGATGAACTTCGTGAAATAGGGTGGGAAGAGGAACATATAAATTCGGGTCTCGTGGGTCAGGTGGCTGCGTTCTTTTTCGTGAAGGACGAGAGTGACGTGTATAACGTCCGGAGAAACTTCAAGAGCGCAACGTATGAACTAACAGAGAATGTGACGTTTCGCGGCGAGGAATGGGCTGCTCTCATCACGACGTGGATTTAAATAATTTAGGGTAGGTATATTAATGGGGTTCGAAGACTATATTCGCGAGTCTGAAAAAAGACAGGAGAGACTTGCAAAAATAGCTGGTCAGAAGCGTGGATGCAATCTTAATAATTTCTTGTGTGAAATATATGGAGGCATTTGTCGCTGTATTGAGTCTTGCCGCCAAGGCTGGCACTGGAACGAAGGAGGAGAATGTTGTTAAGCTTCAGATGGATGATGCAAAGATTCCCATGAAGATATTGGATGCGATTGAGAGACATATGTCAGCTGAGACTTCACCAAACAAGGAGACTCTTCTCGCGTGGTCCAATGCCGTCAAGGATTTGCTTCAGGAATACGCCATGACGGAATATCATAGAAATCAGCTTATAAATATCAAACGGGTAATCACTTCCCATGATAGAAATCTCGGAGACTCTATTGACATGATTCTCTTTTCTCGGTGCTCATTCTGGCCCGGGAAGATTGCGTTCAGTCGCTATTAAAGTCGTAGCTCGTGTAGAAATCAAATGAGTCTGTCGGCTCTGTGCAAGGTTTGCCTGTACTACAATCATGGCGACAAGACGTGTGGTCGTTCAATCGTGGCTGTCAGTAAGGGGAAGATCTATCACGACTATGCCAAGGCTGTCCGTCTCGACAAGACCAAGTGCGGACCCCAAGGCAAGTGGTTCGACGAGGTGATGGGACCCGACGGACTCTCCAAAAAGTCGCCGGTCGATGAACTCTTCGAATCATTTGATATTTAAAAATAATTTATGAAGTTATATTAATGCCAACTCGAAGCAATTTACTTTTAAAATATATTAAACAAGGATCACCCCCAAAAGTTACGCGTCGGAATGCCCTCTTAAAAGCAACAAAAGGTCCTACCCGGCGCGAGGCTCTCATGAAAATTATAGGACCAATTCCCCACTTGATTACGGGATACAAAAACACAAAGGGTCGCCCATTCTATGTGACTCTTAAAGGAAGTTATATTATTCGCGTGAATGGCAAATCGGTGTACGGGCGCAAAGCAAATTCGTGTCATGTCCCCGTCAAGATCCGCCCGCGCAAGTGTAAGAGCAACAAGGCTTAGAGTCACCCCGCGTGTACTTACTAACCAAATGGCTGACCGTTCCCTCATTTTCCTGCTTGATCGCTCGGGGTCCATGGAGACGTGCTGCGATGACACAATTGGCGGATTCAATTCATTCGTCAAAGATCAGGCGGCTCTCGGGGGCAAGCTCACCCTAATTCAGTTTGACCACGAGTATCTCATGTCGTACGAGAACAAGCCCCTCGGGGAGGTGGAGCCCTTGACGACGACAACTTTCAAGCCTCGCGGTTCTACGGCTCTCCTGGATGCGATTGGTCGTGCCATTAAGGAGTGCAAGACCGAGTCTATTCCTACAATCATCATTCTGACGGACGGACAGGAGAATTCAAGCCGCACCTATACAAAGGCGCATATCAAGGATCTCATTTTCGAGCGTCAAAAGGAGGGCTGGACTTTCATGTACCTGGGCGCAAACCAGGATGCATTTGCAGAGGCGGGGTCTATTGGAATCGACCCGGCAGGTACCATGAACTTCGACGTGAACAAGACTCCTGATGTATTCCGTGCTCTGAGTGCCACCGTCAGCCAGCGCGCAACCTACTAAAATAATGATGTGTAATAGTAAATGTTTGGTCAGAAGAAAACTGGCTTTTCTCTTAATAGTATCACCAAGGCTGGCGCGTCCCTAGGATTCACCCCCAATGTCCTCAAAAAGACTATAGGAAGTTACGGTTCACAACTCGCGGGTGCAGCAAAAGCTGGACTGAACGCGCGCGTTGCCAGCACCGCTACTGGTTTTCAAACTAAAATTGCTGGCGCCCCTCCCACCCCAACACCAATTAAGATTCAAAATGCAAAACCCATTTCTCCTCCTGGAACTACCCTCTAAGCTGCTGCCACTGTAGCGGCTGACATAGCCTGAGCCGCCGCAATCAGACCCTGGAGACGCGACTGCAGCTGAGCATTCTTCATCTGCTTCGTTTCCCCAAGACCTGAAATAAGTGCATCAATCTGGCTATTCATAGCTTGCTGCGCCTTTCTCACATTATTAGGCGCCATCAAACCCTGTATCTGCTCAGTGGTTGGGACAGCCGCCTCTGCTGCACCAAAATTTGGAAGACTCTTGGCAACAGCCACTGCTGCCGCAACCTCTTCAGCTGAAGGAGCCTTGAACGCCTTGAATGCAAAATACCCTGCAATACCCATAGCAAGTACTGAAAAGCAAATTATGAAAATTGAAAAATTCATGTTATTGGTCGTATTTTTGTCCTTATCTTTTTTATCCAATTTCATGTATGTATTGATATTCATAGCTCCGAGAGCAATACCTATAACGGCTATAACCATAAAGGCGGCTGGGATCATAGCCTCCTTGGCACCCATTATTATGACTCAATATATTTTATAAGACTCCAGCGATTTTAACCTGTGAAGCTCCCCGAGCAACGAAGAACATGATGAGACAGCACCCGAATAAAACCAAGAATGCAATCCATGAATTCCACAGATTTTGCTTCTTTGTCTTGTCCGCCTTGTCACCCATATTCTTCTGCTGGATCCAGCCAGCCAAAGTTCCTATGAAAATTGCAAACATGATGAAAGCGCACGCGGCGAAACCGTACGAAGCGATCTTGGCTGTGCCCTGAGCGGCATTCTTCGCCATCAGAACCTCACCAGCGCCTGGGATGGCATAGCCTACAGCCTTGGCAGCGAGTTTTCCCTCGATGCTCATTTTCTATTACTTGGCATATACTATTTTCTCACCGAGTACGCCCTGTGTCTGACGCAAAGCAGCCTGGAATGAGGGCTTTGACCACAAAAGCCAACGAGACCAGAATCCCGCGGTATATTTCCCATTACGTCCCCACGATTCTCTCTTTTTGTGGCGAACCAAGTACCGTTCCATACGCTCCTTATTTTTGTGGATCGTATAGTCCGAGTACCCCTTGCGCCCGAATCGAACGGTTTTTCCATTCGAAAAAACTGCCATGAATTTGTGCGTGCCGTTTCTAGACTTGTACAGCTTCACAGTCATCGAATGCTAATTCTTACTGAGATATAAATCAAAAGAACCAAAATGATGATGTTAAAGGTTATGTACCCTGTTATATAAGGGAACGCAGTATCCCTTATTGCGTTATTTTCGAGGATCATATTTAATACCTGCTTGGTAAGAGAGTCCTCCTCTCCATCTTCACTTGACGCCATGGATCGCTACCTTCCTAAACCGGTACAAAAAAATAGTCATGAATTTACGAAACTAGGACCTGTCGTGTGTATTCTCGGGAAAACGGGGATTGGTAAAACCTGGCTCGTCCACCACACACTAGAAAGGTTTCTCGAGCTGACCCCGGACATCTTGAGGAGCAAGCAGGATACCATTGAATTTTTAACTAAAATTAAAAATTCTGACCTGCCAGTGGTTCTTGACGAGTATGAGTGTGTGACAGACCTCATAGGTATCCGTGAGATTACCGAACCACCGACAAGAGGTCTCTTTGTTATAGTGTCTCAGGTTCCCGTGAAATTTGATTTTGAAATTAATGTATACAACGTGCCTGTGAAAACCCCCGAAGAAATTAAGAAACTTTTTCCAAAGGCTGATCCTCAGGTGATTGCGACGTGTGACGGCGACCTCAGGATCGTGGCTCAGAGCCTCGAGTTCAAGTCTGACGTGCGTGACGATTTTCAGACTCCACGCGATTTTCTGATTTCACTCGTTTCAAAAGAATCGAAGGTGAACCCGGTCTATTACATAGGTCATCCCGTTCAGGAACCTGGAAATATAGCTTCAATTTTACATGAAAATTACCCTGATAGTAAAGGGGACCACGCTACTATCATAGATATGTTGAGTCAGGCTGATATCATCGAGTCTAGAGTATATGCCGGTGACTGGGAACTTCTTCACTATTTCAATTTATGGGGTTGTATTTTACCATCCGTAGAAATTGCACACACACTCAGGTCAAAGCTTAGACCTGGATCTACATGGACCAAGTATCAGAATATGTGTATGCGTGCTAAAAGAATAGATGCCATGGCAAATAGAATACCTGGGAAACGTTTGTGTTATGATGAGCTCCTGGTTCTTAGAGAGTTTGCCGAACATGAGAATGTAGATGTCCTGAAAGAATATGGACTCCAACCTCAGGACATTGACGTTTTGAATCATCTCAGCCCGCTGCGTAAAATGAAACCCAAGACTGTGAGTCTTCTTAAAAAGTGCCTTGATAATAAGTGATGTTCTGGATAGGACATCTATTAACAACTCGTGCGTATTTTGGGAAACTAGAGTTGGATGATATGTTCTGGGCAATTGCACCCGATTTACCTATGGCACTTTTTTTATCACCCGGTGGGGCATTCGTGGATCCGAACACGCCCTGGCGAGTAATAAAAAACTGGTCTTCGTATGTATGGTTTTATAAGTTCCCACACTCTTTATGGTTTTTAATTTTAATTCAAAATTCAAGAGCCAGAAATATTTACGCCTTTCATATCCTGATGGACCTGCTGAGTCACACAGGTGAGTGGTCTATAGAACCATTTTTCCCCATGGGTCCGGCTATACATGGGATATGGGATCCTGTTGAGTGGGTCTAGGCGGGGACAACCTCGTCATCCGCTGGGGGTGGCACCTCAGCAGCCTGTGCCACGATGCTCACAGGCTCCTTCTTGATGGGGGCGCTCACCTGAGGAATATTGATGGCACCCTTCTGGAACTTCTCGGTGAACTTCTTGTACAGGAAGTAACCGATGACCAGGATGGCAATCAGCGCCACGATGTTGAAGATGTTAAATGGGCTCTTCGCCTTTATCTCGCCAATAACCGCGCGCTTCACATGATCGACAACTGGAACAGCAGACTGCATTACTAAGAATTCGTGTTTTTTCCAGGCTGGGGTGCCGCACCCCCTAGTTGAGTAGGTTAAATGGAACTCGAACGTGTTTGGGCTGATTTCGATTTGCTTAGGGTCCAGGCTGAACCCCTCGCAGAGCCGACTTCAAATGTCGAACAATACCTGTGTCGGTTCTGTGGCGGTCCCAAAACTTTTGACGGAACTGAGATAGATTTACCAACATGCATGGAATGCGGAGTTCAGGATGATGCGTTTGTGTCCGACGAGCCTGAGTGGCGAACTGGGGCGGACCTCGATTCTGGTGGTGCAGATCCTACCCGCGTAGGCGCTCCTATCAAGACTGACCTCTTTTCAGCCGCTTGGGGGATGAATACCATGATTGCTGGTAAATCCAAAATGGCTCGATTAAATCTACACGCTTCTATGAACCACAAGGATCGTGCTCTGTTTTATGCTTACGCTGAAATTACTAGAATATGCAAAGACGTCCTCAAGTTGACTGATAACGTGATTTATGATGCAACTATCAAGTATCGGGCATTTAACAGTGCAGTCTTGACAAGAGGAGCTGTGCGCAACGGCATCAAGGCGAACTGCGTGTTCCAGGCGTGCCGCGAGAANAANGTGACCCGGACGACCAAGGAGATTGCAGATGCGTTTCAAATTCCTTCAAGAGATATTTCCAGGACTTTTGATATGTATCANGAGCAAAATCCTGACACGATGATCCACGTGACCCAGCCTGCCGATCTTATCCCTCGATTTATCGGTGGCATCTCGTGNATNCCGGAGAGTGATCGAGGGCGCGTCAAGTGCAAGATTGTCAAGGTTTGCAAGTCGCTTGAGGAGTGTGTGGAGCTCATGGGAAGAACACCCAAAGCGATTGCGTGCGCGGTCATCTACACGGTCCTGACTCAACTCGAACTCAAGCCAAACAAGAAGGAGATTTGCAGAATTTGTGAAGTTTCCGAGCCGACTCTAACTAAGATTGAGGTGATAGTTAAAAAAGAACTTGCTTGAAATAAAAATGTCAGGAATTGTGTTATTTGTAAGCACACCTTGTTACGGTGGTATTTGTCTCCAAGCGTATGCCGAGTCCATGCTTCGTCTCCAGCGCACGTGTGCAGCGAATGGCATCCAAATGATGCTCGACACAACAGAAAATGAGTCCCTCGTCCATCGCGCGCGTAACCTTGCTGTCGCCCGTTTCTATCAGAAGACCCAGGCGACTCACTTTCTCTTTATCGACGCAGATATCCACTTTGATCCCGAGTCCGTCGTGCGTCTCATCAAGTCTGGTCACGAGGTGTCATGCGCCGCGTACCCCAAAAAGACTGTGATGTGGGACCAGGCGGAAGCCTACGTTAAATCGGGTGAGACTGGACGCGATCTTGCGCGTGTCGCCGCGTCCCTCGTGCTCAACTTCCGCTACCAGCAGACTCAGATTAAGGATGGGTTTGCGGAGGTGCTGGACGGTCCCACCGGTTTCCTGCTTATTAAGCGCGATGTATTCAGAAAGATGTTTGCCCATTACCCCGAGCTTAACTGCGTGAACGACCACCAGAATAAGGACCTGGACGAGTACGTGGCTGTGTTTGACTGCATGATCGACCCCCAGACGCGCCGGTACCTTTCGGAGGACTACGCCTTTTGCCGGCGCTGGCAGCAGATGGGGGGTCAGATTTTTGCTGACTGTATGACTGTTCTAGGACACGTGGGAAATATCCGGTTCCAAGGAAAGCTTGAAGATCGTCTTAAGGCGACAGTAAGTGTGTAGACTATGTTATTCAAGACGCATCTTGAAGTTAAACTTAGCACCATTCCAGATTCCGGAAATGGCGTTTTTACTATCAGAGATATCAAACAGGGAGAACCTGTGTGTTACTACGCCGGTCACGATGAACCAGGTGGACAAAATAACATGGATCCATATGCAATACAGCGGTGTCAGTTTAATATGATTCGAATTGGACGTCGTGTTCCTGAAGGAACACACGGTGTTGGACAACTCATTAATGATGCGTCAAGTATAGACTTTAAAAATTTACCTTTAAATGAACACGGATTTTTTAGTCTAAAATCAATAAAAAATCTCGAAAATGATTATCATCGGTGTGCATTTGAAAAACTAAATGTAAGAACTGTAGAAGATGGTGAACAAATTATATTCTGCGCATTAAAAGATATTAAAGCCGGTGAAGAGTTATTTTTTGGCTATGGTCCCGACTATTGGGTTACACATTTTTGCGCAACTTCCGAATATCCCTTGCATAAATTATTGGTTTCTATAAAAATTGTGAAAGAAATATTAGACGAAAAAAACAACGAATCGGCTGGTAATTTCATGAAATTTATTGGTATAGAAGAGGGTGGAATAATCCATCAAGTACTTGGGGTGAATCCTGACGCAGATAATCTGTCGAAACTCAGATACATCTTGGAACAAGTTATCCGATTAAGTAGTTAAGACGAGCATGAGTGTATGAAGTAATGCCTACAAAAGTTTGTACATCTTGTATTATTGAAAAACAGTTTACTGATTTTTATTATCGAAACGATAGAGATGTGTATGAATCACAATGCAAAGAGTGTTGTAAAGCTCGAGGTAAAAACTACTTTGAAAATAACAAACCTAAAGTAGCACTACAATCAAAAAAATATCGTGAATCGAATCACGGCGATATTCTCAAGAAAAAGGAGGAATATCGTCAAAATAACAGAGAAATTTTATCAAAAAAGCAGAGTGAATACACGAAACTAAGGCTAGAAACTGATGATTATTTTCGTTTGAAAATGAATTTGAGAAGTCGGATCAAACAAGCTATAAAAAACGCATCCACTGTCAAGTCGGGTCCTACATTTGAACTTTTAGGTTGCACCCCCGACGATGTGCGTATTTTTTTAGAAGCTGAATTTGCACCTGGAATGACGTGGACTAATTACGGGAAAGAGTGGCACGTAGACCATATTAAACCATGCGCATCATTTAATCTTGAAGATCCTGAAGAGCAAAAAAAGTGTTTTAATTGGACAAATTTACAACCACTTTGGGCAATTGATAACCTTAAAAAAGGACCTAGATAAGGCTTAGAATCTTTTAAAATTAAATGACCGTTCTTCATATTTGTGCAGTGACTCGCAACAAGTCTATCAGTGCGACGACCCTACACACCATGATGAATCTCCATATGCTGTGCATGCAGAAAGGTCAACATCTCGAGGTTCATTTCGTCGAGGACCGTTCGTCCCTTACTAAATTGATAAAGAGCGGCGAGCGCCTTTTCTGGATGGACTATGGAACAAATTTGAACAATGAAATTCTTTCCAAGGTTGTCGAGCCGTTCGAGAAGGGTGTTCAGGTGCTTGTTTTTCCGTCAGTCAAGGAGGGAATTAACTGGGACCAATTCACGAAAAAGACAAAAGAAAAGTCATACGAGCCTGCCGGTCAGCGCGGGCTAGCTTTTGATACCGAGGTGGGGAGAAAGCTCGCAGAAGGTCTCTACGAGTGTGAAAATACAAATGCGCGTGTGTGGGCGATGGATACCAAGCCGGTTGATAAAAAGCTCCGGGGTGGTAAGGAGCCTATCAAGCTCCCACTCGAGGGTCCACCAGAAAACATGTTCAAGACGCTCAAGAATTTGGGAATCAAGATCGGGGTCATGTCTGAGGCGATTGTCGTGTGTCATTTCGTTCACGAGTGTTTCGGGAATATCCTCGAGGCGTCAGGTGTTAGGTTGGAGCCGTGAGAAGTTCAATCTCATCTAGGTCACGCGGTCTCATATAAATTTTTGTAGTATATATAACTACTGCCATGTTTCCAGTAAGTTCGACTATCATCATATCCACCTGAGCCATGAGAATGTGCATATACATAAACCAGTCAAACCAGCGATAAATAACCTCACCTATCGCAACTTCCTGAGCGTGTCTCCGCGCATACTCATTTTTTGGTTTATCATTCTGCACAGTCTGTATTAACCAGGGCGAAACCACTTCTTGCAAAACTGTTCGGGCAACTGTGCTAAGAATCGTATATATGATGACAATCGAATATCTCCAGCCAGTATTTATTTTTATATCTAAAATAACAAGGTCTTCGCGAGGACCAAATGTGAAAAATTTGGTGGAGGTTTCACTCGCACACAACTTAACAGCCACACCTAGAAAAATGGTACAAAATCCCGCCCATGCTAAAAGTGCCTTGTTTATTCGATCCACGGGGATCATCTAAGTCTTGCGCATTAAAAATTCGTGTCTTGTCGACGCATGGGTTAGGGTTGGGATACAAAAGGTAAACACAAATGGCGTTGGAGTACTGTGAGATTGCCATGCTATATTCTCGCCTTCTTAAATTTGGGCGCGACGAAGACCCCGAAATCCAAGCTTATGTTCAAAAGCTGTTTTTCAAGGGGCATCAGAAGTCAAAGGCTTTTGCCCATGCCCGCGACGGGCTTTCCCGGCAGGGTCACAGGTACACTGACGAGGAAAAGCTGGACCTGATGTGCCACGTGACTGACTTCCTGCTCGAGGGCAAGTATCCTGATTTCGACTACATTTCCGAGCACATGCTACGGACCCCAGATGCTCTTCAGCAACAGACGCAGAAACTGCTCGTAGAAGCAAAGTGGACTTGGGCGACGCTTATGGAGACCTACGATATCCGCCGTGAGGATGCTGAATTGCTAATTGCGCCGCAGCACAAAACTTTCGTGTAATGTCACCGCCTTAAACAAACAAACGTCTTAATAGTCAAGAAACTCAGATGGGCGAGGATGCTGTTTCAGCATCCGGGCGTAGCCCCCTGCTGAATTTCATCCAGGAGTCGTGGAAATCTGACGGGACTAGATTTCCAGGACCCCAACCCGTGTCGATCGAGCGTAGGCACTTTTCCCTGCTTAAGCGTCAGCCCTATTTAGTCTGCGAAAAAACAGATGGCGTGCGCCACTTGCTTGCGAGTACTGAAGAGGGGGTATTTTTGGTAAACCGCGCGTTTGTTATTGAGCCGGTTAAAATTCGCGTACCCAAGGACACTTTACTCGATGGCGAACTCGTGAAAACCAAGGCGGGCAAGAGCCTATTTGTGGTTCACGATGCCGTACGAGTCAAGGGGGAAACTCTCACGAGTCAGCCCCTGAATTATCGCCTCGATGCTGCGCGCAAGGTGATCAAGGGAATCATCAAGACGGCGCAAGCTCCCTTTGAAATTCGGGTCAAGACTATGTACTTGTGGGGTTCTGAGCAATTACCGCCACTTGATAGTTTCGAGTATGAGACGGACGGGCTTGTGCTTACACCTATCAACGAGCCTATTCGCATGGGAACTCACGAGACGATGTTCAAGTGGAAACCCAAGGAGAGAATAACCATCGATTTCCAGTTGAGAAATGGGTGTGAGCTATGGGTGCAAGATCGCGGGGTTCCTTATAAGGAGGCGGATTTGCACACAAGAAATCAGCGCCCCGATTTGCCTGACGGGACGATAGTGGAGTGTGGGTACGGCGACCTAGGGTTTTTTGTGGAAAAGGTCCGGACCGACAAGACACACGCAAATAATCGCCGCACGTATTTCCGGACCATGGTCAATCTAAGGGAAGATATTCAGATTGGAGAGTTAACCAAGTGAGCGCTTCGGACGATACCATGCTTGATAAAACTCCCCCTTCATGTTTAATATATCAGGAACTTCGTGAATCGTTTCATCGTCCTTAATGTACCATTTATCGTATCGTCTCACGAGTAAAGCATAGTGCCCTCCTTGCTTATGTCCCATATGTAGGATACACGCAAAGAGCTTGCGCCCCTCAAACTCAAAAGGAATTTCAATTGGAAATTTATAGTCGTACATCGAAAAAGAAAAATTGGTGAACTTTGGCCACCGGGTCACCGTACTGGTCACCCTAGCCTCTTCATGGTCACCACCCCCTTCGTCCTTGTAATTTTGAATTAAAATTGATTTTTGTCGGTCCTCGAGTAAATCCTGGAGGCGGCAGGGTTCAGACACGTCTAGGATAAGTGTCGTAAATTGGTTAGTGATTGTGGAGGTCCCCCCTTCCCATGCCGTCTCCTGGGACTCGTCGCCGTTAAAGAGGTCAGTGATAAACTCCTTTCCGAGTGACTCTTCGAAAACATCTATGAGCAAAAGAACCACCTCCTGAGCATCGTGTTGGCGCCCCGGGTCAAAGCGTGGAAATCGGACACGGAAAGCTCCCAAGAGGTCACTCGGGCTCACAGGTTTTGTCTCTCCCTTGATGAATAGATAGTGAACTATCTTTTGGTACTCTTTGGTAATGTCACACTGACACCTAGACAGGTCAGTATCGAAAAAGTGTTGCGTGAGGGGAGGCACGTGCGCTAAACACTGAATGGCAGTATTGAAATAACATGTATTTCCCAAATTATATAGTCCTCTCATTTCTACTTGAATTCATTACTATTTTCCTCTCTAACAAGTTTTCGTGTCATGTCATGCCTTAGAGACGAAAGGTTTAGAATTAGCAAATGCAAATGGCTCACCGCCTCTTTGACCAGTGGGAGCCGATTATCAACTCGCACAAAGACCGTGAGAATATCGAAATTGAGTTTCGGTTCGGGCGCAAGTCGCAAAGGAATTTCGACACGAATGTGGGTCGGGACACATTCCAGAAACTCCTGATTGCCCTGGAAGCCTATAACGGGTGGGAGGAGAAAAGGCACACGACCGCTACGGTCTATTATTTTGATGGAGGAAAGCGCCTGACGGTCGATGAGGAATCGGAGGAGCAGGTGGGGTGCATCAAGCAAAGAGTCAAGGTGGACGACTTTGCGCTCGAGGGACACCCATTTGATATCCGGCTAGGGATTTCGACTGAGGAGCCGTTCGAGTATGATGGTGAAGAGACAAGTAATGAGCAAAAGACCAAGGAGCGTTGGTCTTTTGTTCGCAAGAATCTCTCTATTGACCTGAGTATGATCAAGGGGGACCCAGAGGACAAGGACTGCGACGAGGATACAAGCTATCAGGTGGAGATGGAGATTGTAGAGCCGGGTAAGATCCAGTCAAGGGATGAGCTGTTCAAGCTATTGTACAAGGTCTTTGACCTTTTGAAATGCATTTAGACCTTCTTCTTTTTGCGTATTGTCTTGCGTGTCGTCTTTGCCACAACGTTTTTGTTCCATGCATTCTTGAGTCTCTGTATTTCTTTAGTAGCTACGTTCTTCCCCTTCAGTGCGGCGCGTATTTCACTCCACGTCCAATTGCCACCCGAATTTACACCATGTCTCTCCAACTGATTTGAGAAATTCACAGGGATGTTATAGACGTTATAGACTCTCTGATTGACGGGCGCGCGTGGTTTTTTAGCGTTCTTTATGCCTCGCAATTCCTTGACATTCTTAAGGAATTGCTTGTATGCCTTATTTGCATTCACCTTGAGTGGGTTCCCGCGCGCTCCTGAAGGCAGTTCTCTGTACTTGACCATAAATAGACCCTCGTTTCCATTTTGGTATGCATTGCCCAGATTTTGCTGCAGACGCAATCCGAACTCTAATTCCTTTCCAAAATTCTTGTTCAGTGAGTTTGAGTTTGAGTTTGAAGGGGAAGGTGTGGCTGGACGACGAGGCGCGGGTGGGACCACCATCACAACGGGCGCCTTTCCTTTCGTCTTGTTTTGAATCATAGCCGCAATGTTGCGCTTTCCCGTAGTATTGGATGCGCCAGCAATACCCAGGTTACGCGCGATGGCTAAGAGTTCAGGCTGTGTAAGGCGCGTCCACTCACGTCCGTTAATCTTTAAAACACCTGCGTTAACATTCAATTTATGTTTTGGTCCGTTCGTTGCAGTGACGACATTGCTTCCGATGCTGAAAATCTTACGTACAGCTACTGGGATATTCTTTCCAGCATCTGCGTATTTCTTAATGACCGTCTTGCGCCCAGCTGCGAGTCCCGCAGGCACCGCCGCCCAGTAAGGCTGCTTACCAGGACCGGGTCTCACGTAGAATCCTGGTTTCTCGGCGTTCCAGCTTGGGGCGCGTCTGTTTGCCGTATTTGCGTACTTCTTCTTGTTCTCAGCCTGTGCGTTATTAAGAGGGTATCCTGCATTTCTAAACACTTTCAGGGTATGTGCGGGAATGGGCTTTCCAACCTTCTCAAAAGCTTTTTTGACCTTTGTGTAGACAGATTTAAGGTTAGCCTTTGAATTGAGAACCGCGGGACCCTGCTCGAGTTGTGTGTAATATTCGTATGGGTAAAGCCGAGGTTTATTGTTGGGACCTGGGCGAATATAGTACCCACGTGGAACAGGGGTTACAAGTTTATTCCATGTACCCGCGGATGGGTACCGGCGTGCAAGGCGCTCTCTATTAGTCTCGCCACGCTTGGTCACTGCATTTCCAAAAACGGCATTTGAAGATCCTGGAACTGCAAAAAACTGTTTGAAAAACTCTTTGGGAACTTCGAGATCTTCTGAATTTTTAAGTCCAGTGAACAGTACCGTCCCATTCTCGAAAATTGTATAAGTGAATTTTGGTTTCTTAAATTTGAGGACCAGTGACTTGAGTGTTTTGCGTGGCACCTTGGTTCTCTTTTTCTTTCCGGGCACATACATGGGTTCGGGGCGCTCACCAAATCCTAAACCCCAATTCCCTTCTCCAATATTAGGGCTCCGCTCGTTACCACCACCGCCATTTGCATTTGGAGACTCGCTCAGAGCCTCCACCTTCCCTGAACGCAGGGATGGTTTTTCAATGAGGGACGAAGAGCCTTCGAGTAACTTAGCAAGAGCTTCGAGATTAATCTTTCTATTGACTTTAAATGTTCCGTTGATTGTTTTTATTTGGTAAGGCTTGTTACGGTTCGCCGCCGTGATCCATCCGTTAAGATAACATTTGTTAAGAGCCATGGCAATTTCTTCAAAATTTCCCGACCCGCTAATTGAAATTTCCTTGGTCGTCATACGAAGTGTGAGTTTCCCACGCTTTGCAAACACATAGTTTATTCCCACGGGATTCCCAATCCACTTACCCTCGTGGTAGCGAATCTGTGGTTTCCAGCCCTTGGCTATCGCGTGATAGCCATACACTTCTCTGAAGCCGACAGGTGCATGTGTAAATATTCTGGGGATATCCACGTGCGCATCGACAGACGTCATGAACGAAGTGATTTTAGACTTGGAAAGGCGAACTGATGAACCTACTGAAACAGTTGGAAGCTCCATCCCTTTGAGCGCCGCATTCACGTTGGCTTCTCTGATGGGGCTTTCAGGTTCATATAAAAATCCAAATTGTTCACCCTTTTTAGCGCGCTCGTTTCTAGCTTGGCGCTCCTTTTCGAGCCGGCTACGCACATTAGACCGTAAGGCTGATAAAGCTCGTGCTTCTGCAGACGTATTTCGAGTTTTGATGCCTGAATTTTCTGTAAAAACGCGCTTCGAGCGAAAGATACGTTGTATCTTTCTCGCGGCGGCGGATGCATTCATTCTCTATTATTTTACTATATTTTAATTTTCAGTCGACACCAGATCGATACCGAAGATGAATGGCTGTAGAGCGTACGTAACCCCGTTGTAAATCTTCGAGTCTGTCCTGACTTCAACTTCGCGCGAACTGAACGGTCCTGCGTAAATATCCTGGTTGAACTTTGGTTTTTCGCCAAGTGCATTCTGACTGCAGTGCTGCTGATAGTGCAGAATGAAAACCTTTTGAGGCACAAACAAGTCTGGACCGAACCGAACCTTTTCGGACGCCAGGAAGTGCTGGAGCGAGTTGGTGACTGACGCCACCTGACTCTGGATCGTCTTGAAGTACTTGGGGAGTACGTTCCAGATGTCCTTGTCACTGTATTTACTTGCGTAGTCAAGATACGCCCGCAGACACTTGCACAGGATGGTTGGAATTTCCACGTCAAGTTTCTTCTCAAGATGAGGATCAGAATCGTTGTCTGCAATTTGGCGACCAAAGTTGATTGTCACCAAACGACGCAAGATGGATCCAGAATTGTCCTTCCAGTTTGGAACCTCATTTCCACCCAAAATACCTGGCGTCTTCCACTGAAACGTCAGAGCCGTGTCAAACTTGCGCGCGATGCTCACATCCTCACCGGACACGAGCGACTGGAATTCCGCCTGCTCGAGCTGAAGATCGCCCTTGACCTCGGGGCTGATGAACATGAACCCGTTGTAGATGCTCGAAAGCCCAAACTTTTTCTCGATATTATTCGAAAGCACCGAAACATCCTCCGTCTCGTAAAATTTGCGGCACACCTTGGTGATGAGCGTGGACTTGCCTGACCGGGCGATACCCTTGAGGAACGGAATCACCTGCCAGCCGTCAATCTCATTCACGTCAAAGCACAGACGCCCCATGAACACATAGACCCACTTGGCAACTTCTGGCTCGAGCTTCTGATAATCGAGAACACGCTGCATGTTAGGCGTGGGAATGTCCCACCAATTTTCAAGATCGTCATATGGATTAAAAGGTGCGTCAAAATACTTGCAACTCACGATAGTTGGGTCAAGCTCGTGGAATTCGTGAGAATTGTAATCATAAAACTTGATCTTATACTTTTCACCGTCCCAATCCTTACCGATCAAGAGCCCATTCTGAAACGACCAAACGTGCCGATCCTTCTTAATCTCTGGAAACTGGAAATCCTTGCAGTTGGTCATGTGCTTGACCACGTCAGACACGAGATTCCCACGGCTTGTGAGGTTTTTCCACATCTCAGGCTCATCCTCCTTTTGTGTGACGTCATACACGTAATCCTTGATATCCTTGACGATGCGCCAGGCACGCGTGTTGCGAATCTGCATACAGCACTGACCCTTGTAGCGGCGGTATCCCTCATCATACGCGCGATGAAGCAGGTACAAAAGAAGCTTTTGATACGGACTCATGTCATCATCATCCTTCAGACTCATGTCAGTATTGTCTATCGCGAGAGTCGGGTTATTGATTCTGTTGTGTCGACGTTCCCAGATGCGGTACTGGTCAAACATCTCCTTGCGATCCACGATAAGTCGCCGAACTCGAAATTCAAGAGTAAATTCATCTCCATTAAGATCTTTGCTTGATGTTTTGTTTGCTCCAAGAGCCTCGATCCGAATCAAAAGGGTCCGACAACTGTTAATGAATCGGTCCTTTCGAATTTTGATATGTTCTTGATCATAATTTATAGGGTACTGGTCCTGATCCCTCTCCTGAGTCTCTGGGAAAAGAACAAATGCCCACATTTTTTCAGATGCGAGTGTATTCCCGCGAATATCAAAACCAGCATCCTTTTCTGCTTTTGAGATGCAAGTTTCAAGCTCAGCGACTGTCCATGTATTGATTTCATTTGTCTGATTTGCAATCCGAATTTCTTCTTCATGTTCAGGTGTTACATCTTTTTGAATTGTGTGGACACGCCGACTTGCCATTATTGAAATCACGCGAGACTTTTTTAAGGCTCCATAGGCTCCGGTGCAACTGGAGTCGAAATCTTCGAGAGACGCACAGTCGCTGCGCGACTGGTTTTTAGGCAGGAGCCTCAATTCCAGTTGGTGTCACAGGAACCATCTTATTTAGAGCTGCTACAATCTTGACCAAAAGTTTGTTGTGCATCTCGAGCTGGAGGGCAATCTTCTCGGTCGCATCCTTGGTTCCTGCCAGAATGGTTGCAATGGTCTCGCCATCCTCGGTGGCGAGCAGGCTCGCGAGCGCCTCGAGCATATCTGGACCATCCTCGAAGTCTTCCTCGTCGAACTCATCCTCCTCATCCTCCTCTGGGGGTGGTGGCACTGGGGTCTTTGGGGGCAGTGGGCGACGCTGAGACATTTGTACTAATGATGTAGAAAATAGGTCTCAATTAAAATCGCGAGTAATACTAAAATGCCTGGTGGAGCCTTGCTTCAACTCGTTGCTTACGGTGCTCAGGATGTGTTCCTGACTGGCAAGCCAACAGTCACCTTTTTCCAGTCCGTGTACAAGCGCCACACCAATTTCGCCATGGAGGCGATCCCCCAGACTCTTGCTGGGCAGCCCAACCCCGGCGGGCTCGTTTCCGTGACGCTGGCACGCACCGGCGACCTGATTGGCGACATGTGGGTCACGCTCCAGCCTACCCCCACATCTTCAGCTCAGCTGACGACTAACAATAGCGTCGCTGATATGTGCTGGGTCGCCGAGCGTGCTTTCAACTCTGTCGAGCTCTTTATCGGTGGTCAGTCTATTGACAAGCACTACCAGCTGTGGTTCCGCCTGTATGCCGAGGTGTTCCTGGACGAGTCTAAGAAGTACAATTACGGAAAGCTCACTTCGCTGCCCGTGCCCAATAACGTGAATCAGACTTCGACCGGATACGTATACCTCCCTCTTATCTTCTTCTTCAACCGCAACCCAGGTCTGTTCCTGCCACTGATTGCCCTGCAGTACCACGAGGTCCGTATCGATTTCACACTGACTTCTACATATGCCAACTATTTCGGAACCAATCCCCCAGCCGTCTGGGCAAACTACGTCTACCTGGACAAGGAGGAGCGTGACAAGTTTGCCACCAAGAACCAGGAATATCTGATCGAGCAGGTTCAGTACGTGAACGGCGATCCAGTCGGAACATCAACCGAGAATACCCCCAGCGTCGTTCGCATCCAGTATAACCACCCAGTCAAGGAACTCATCTGGGTCTACCAGAATTCAGCCCCAAGCTCCAACCCCAACGCCATGTGGAATTTCTCATCGAATGTGGCAAATGTGAATTTAACTATTGACACCAACAAGCTGTCTCAGTCGGGTTCCCTGAGCCAGCCCCACAACACGGGCTGCCCAAATCTGTATATTCCCTCTGTGCTTTCATCGCCACTTTATTCGACCGCAGCTGGTTCCGTTGCCCAGTACGGCACTATTTATGCACAGGCGAACGTGCTTGCTGGTAACGTGCTGTGGGTCGAGACTGGTCTGCCCCAGTACGGCACCGCCAATGTGACGTACGGACAGGAGGTGGGTCCTCTGCACAAGTTCAAGCTGATTCTGAACGGCACGGATCGTGCTGCAGAGCAGTACGGCAAATGGTACAACCAGTACCAGCCTTACCAGTACCACACCGGTCACCCATACCCAGGAATCTACGTGTACTCCTTTGCTATCAAGCCAGAGGAGCTTCAGCCAAGCGGTGCTTGCAATTTCAGCCGCATCGATATGGCTCAGGTGGCAATCAGCCTCAAGACGGGCATGCCTTCCCTGGTCCAACAGATGTTCGCCGTGAATTACAATATCCTGAGAATTGCATCGGGAATGGGAGGTCTCGCTTTTGCCAACTAAATTTTTTTCTTGGGATATAGTACAAAATGGCCGGTGGACTTATGCAGCTCGTTGCTTATGGCGCTCAGGATGTGTATCTGACTGGTCAGCCCAAGGTGACCTTTTTCCAGGCTGTGTACAAGCGCCACACCAACTTTGCTATGGAGAACATCCAGCAGACGGTGAACGGCACCCCCTCCAACTCTGGACGTGTGTCCGTGACCATTGCCCGCAACGGCGACCTGGTCGGCAACATGTACGTGCGCCTGCAGCCAACCCAGGTGTCCTACTCCAACCTGACCTCAACCGGTGCCAACATCGACACCAACTGGGTGGCTGAGCGTGCCATCGCCGCCGTTGAGCTGACCATCGGCGGTCAGCGCATCGACAAGCACTACCAGACCTGGTTCCGCCTGTACGCTGAGTGCTTCCTGGGCGAGTCGGACAAGATCAACTATGGCAAGATGGCATCCAGCCCAGCACCAACCCAGGACAACACCAACGTGAACAGCGTGTACCTGCCCCTGCTGTTCTTCTTCAACCGCAACCCAGGTCTGTTCCTGCCCCTGATTGCCCTGCAGTACCACGAGGTCCGCCTGGATTTCGACCTGACTGCCTACTTCACCAACTACTTCGGCGTCAGCTCCCAGGTGTTCGAGGTGTGGGCCAACTACGTGTACCTGGACACTGAGGAGCGTCGCCGCTTCGCCCAGAAGGGTCACGAGTACCTGATCGAGCAGGTGCAGCACACCGGCGGCGACTCCATCACCGCCACCGGCAACCCAGGCGCCCAGACCGTGCGCCTGTCCTTCAACCACCCAGTGAAGGAGCTGATCTGGTGCTACCAGAACACCGTGTCCACTGCTTACAACAGCCTGTGGAACTTCACCGGCGGTTACGCATCCAACGTGAACGTGACCTGCGCACCATCCCCCATCTTCGCCCCAGGTGCTCTGCCCCACGACATTGGCTGCCCACGCCTGTACTCCAACGCCCTGGCTCTGCAGGGTCTGGCAACTGCCGCCCTGACCTCCAACGTCGGCTGGATGGAGGAGTCCACCAGCAACACGTCATCCGCCACCCAGATCGGCGTGGAGGTGGGTCCCCTGTACAACTTCAAGCTGGTGCTGAACGGTCAGGACCGCTTCAAGGAGCAGACCGGCAAGTACTTCAACCAGTACCAGCCATTCCTGTACCACACCGGCTGCCCCTACCCAGGCATCTACGTGTACTCCTTCGCTCTGCAGCCCGAGGAGCACCAGCCAACCGGCACCTGCAACTTCTCTCGCATTGACAACGCCCAGGTGGCTATCAACATGAAGAGCGGCTACGTCTGCCCCCTGCAGAAGATGTTCGCAGTGAACTACAACATCCTGCGCATCCAGTCTGGCATGGGTGGCCTTGCCTTCTCCAACTAAACGTAATAACCGCAGACGCACAAAGTGTTTCACACTTTGGTTTTTATATTAAAATTAAAAATAGCCCGTCAGGGCGGACTTCGGTCCCAAGGACGCCGCTCGCGCCCCTGAGATTGAATTTTAAAGAAAAGAAGAAATAGATGGTGACTATCGTCACAAGCCATTGGAAGGAAGATCTCACTTGGCTCAAGGAAACAGAGTTTCCGGTCGTCCTCATAGACAAGGAGGGTGCAGACCCCACGTGTTTTGAGCCAAGTTGGGTCATACCAAACAAAGGTCTCGAGGCTTCAGTTTACCTCAAATTCATCATCGAGAGATACCATGACTTGCCAGACCACGTAGCCTTTATTCACGGTCATGAAGCGTCTCACCACCAAAAACACTCCCTCCACATTTTAGAACTTATTCGAAATGCAAATACAAAAAAATATGATTTCATATCTTTGAATCACTGGTACAGGAACTATATGTTCCAGGATGAACCAACTTATAAAGCATATTTCACACAGTGGTGGGACGTTTATACAATGCCCTGCAAGAAACCACCGACAGGAATTGGCTTTATTTTATCAAATGTACCTGTCGGAGCTCAATTCATAGTTTCAAAGGAGAGAATACTCGCTAATCCACTTGAATTATACAAAAAATGGTACAACCTCCTCATGTCTCGTGGTAATCCAGATGAGGCTGTATTTTTTGAACATGTATGGTATCTCATTTTTGGTCAAACCATTTATTATCAAGTTCCAGACGATCTTTTCTTACTTCCTTTTGAGCCATATGATCACTGGTCGTAAAATTAAGTCTAGGATATAGTAAGTATGGCAGGCGGTTTCTTTCCTGGTCGCCCTTTTCGTTTTAACATAAAGTGCATCATCTTTACTGCAGTTTTAGCCGCTGGATACTGGTATCTCCCTCACAAGAATCCATGGGTCCTTGCGTTTTTAATTTGGTTCCCATATATTGCGCTCGCATGGTATGACTGGAAGTACAATTGCCAGGATAAACTGCAGCCAACCATAGTCCCTTTCGGACGGTATATTTGGCTGCCTTTCAAACCTCCTGGTTACAAGGAAGAATTTAATGAGCTTCCTCCCGATAAAATTGAAGCTATGAATAATATCGATCACCTCGCGGGGTGGACTCTCGTAGCAGGTCTCATTACCTGGAAATTACTTTCCAAGTCCCGCTAAGTGCCGAAAATTCCTCCTCGATGACATATGAACAAAAGTCTGGATTGAAGTTTGGGCTACAGCAAAAGACATCCAGGTATATTCTATTGAGTTCAGGATACGTGTGAGCGCTAAAGTGACTCTCGGAAAGTACGAGAACTCCCGTTGCGCCGTGAGGCTCAAATTGGTGAAAAGCTCGGGACACAACTGTGAACCCGCACCTTTCAGCGATTCGAATCATGATTCGTTCGAGATGTTCTGCTCGAGAAACCCAGACACCGTTGATGTGTCCAACTAAATGTAGGAACTGCGTTTCCATTTTTTATTCAACTAGTTTTGTTTTTAATACCGTGGGAACATCCCCTGCCATCCTGCAACAAGCAGAAACACGAAAGCAATTAGGAACATCAAACCAAAATAGTTCTGATATTGAGTCTTCATATTGGTCCGAGCCTGGGCAAAATTGGTAGCAGCCAGAGCGGCTGTCAGCATGAGAAAGAGGACCGTGAACCCTGTGTCAACTGCTGGCATTTATAATATAAATATATAAAAATGGAGGACCTGACAGGTCCTGCACTCGTCAAGGCGGTGTCTGCCTCGATGCCAGGATCCAACATATCAAATATACTAGACAAAACAAATGAAATACTTAATGATCGTATATTCAAGACCCTTAAGTATGACACATATGATACAGTGCTTCATTTGATTGAATATCTTTTAACATATGACCTGTCTGAGGAAAATATGTTCAAGATTCTGTGTATGGTTGTCGATGACGCCGAGTCCTTCCCTGAAGAGCTGCGAAAAGATGTTGTAAAATTCACACACTCTGAACTGTTGAATTCTGTTTCAAAATACTTGAAGAAAAAACCCAAGGTGTCTTGGTTCAAGAGGGTACTATGCTGTTCCAGTAAAAAGTGAGGAATATGCCTGCAACGACGAGGGTCAGTGACTTGACGATGGCGACCGAGTTTTTACGGGTATCTCCCTCCAGCATGGGCTGGACACCCAGGACAATCAATAACATGGCTATCAGGATGAGGATGGAATCTCCCAACATTTATTAGTTAAGGATATTTTTTTTAATATTTAAATGGAATTTGCGTACATTGATCCTACACATGCTTTATTGGAACTTACCAGGGGGAATTTTGCACCAATTTTAAATGATCTTATCACGCAGACTACTGTCGTACCTGAACCATGCGAACTCGACGAGTCATGGAAAACCTTTGAGAATGATCTTTCTAATTTTAAACTAAAATTCAAAAAGACTTCAGTTGACCTGGATCAAAAACTAGCCGAATTGAGAGATTTAGAGAAAAGTTCACAAATTTCGAAATTGATTATTGAAAATGTGGATTCAGCTGAGTTAAAGGCGAAACTTGTAGAAGCAATAGACAGCTACGAGTCCGAAACGGGTCTGCACACCCTGACTCAACAATGTGGGAAACTCAAGGGGCAGGTTGACGCGATGCAGCAGGTACTCACGGGCACGAATGCTGAAAGGTACGCCCAGTTTACATGTTTTATATGCATGGAACGTAATATTGAGCTTTTTATTGACCCATGTGGTCATGTTGTGTGTGAGCAATGCTGGACACATACCCGGGATAAGCGCAAGTGTCCAGGGTGTCGTACGTTGGTGATAGGTGCAGGTGTGAAGAAAATTTTCACTCTTTGATGCTCTCATAGCACAGTGGTAGTGCGTTTGTTTAGTAGCGAGGAAACTTGTTTCCGAGTCGCCAATCAGCAAAAGGTCCTGAGTTCAAACCTCAGTGAGGGCAGCATTCATAGTCTAACGGTTATGATAAAACCCTTCCAAGGTTTAGACCCGGGTTCGACTCCCGGTGAATGCAGCGGTTTCATAGTATAATGGTTAGTACACGGGACTCTGAGGCGCGCCTTTGGCTACCCGGGGGCATCATCCCGTAATGGGAGTTCGATCCTCCCTGGAACCTTGTCTGACCTTAGCTCAATTGGTAGAGCGAAGGACTGTAGAATTCAATTTCTAAATTGGGTGGTCAATCATCCTTAGGTCGCTGGTTCGATTCCGGCAGGTCAGACTGACCTAAGCAAGTCGTAAAACTGCTGTGATGCTCCTGTAACTCAGTTGGTAGAGTGTGAGGCTGTTAAAAATGAAATTTTTAACCAGAGGACCTCAAAGTCGCAGGTTCGAAACCTGCCGGGAGCGATTTTTTGAACCATTCCGCTCTGGTTCAAAAAAAACATTGTTATAGTATATATGCCAAACTCTGTGAATTCCAAAAAAAAAGAAGCGTCTCGGACGATTAAACGTATTGTCATGAAACGATACGCACAAAAGGCATTTCTCAATTATACCGGCAACAACTATGCAAACATAAAGTCTGGAAAATTTCCAACAAAATCCCAAGCACTGTTCCGACGGATGAAAATGTTTCCTATCACTGTAAATGCACCTTTGTATCGCGGCATTGTTAATACACATGGAAATCTATTCAAACAATTGCGGACAAATGGTGTAATGAAAAATTCTTTTGCATCATTTACTAGGCGCAAGGGTATAGCCAATTCATTTGCATTCGGAATGCCATCCATGAATGTCAAACATTTAGTATTTATATTACCACCTGGAAGATACCCAGCAATAAGTTCAAAGAATTTTAGAGCTAAAGGGTTCGAAGCAGATGAAGTATTATTGGCTCCTGGGAAGTACATTATCAACAAGAATAAAACAAAGAATAGTAATTTCGTGGAACGTTTTGGATACCGCTCATATCTGCATATGAAGTATACACCTAATAACGTATTAACTTATCACAATTACAAATCTAGATCATAGCCACTTTACCTTGACACAGTCGCAGGTTCGAAACCTGCCGGGAGCGATTTTTTCAAATGCATCACATTTGAAAAAATCGCGTGTAATTATAAATGTTCAAGTTTGTGCGAATTTTATTTGCACGCAAAAAAACTCCGAAAAAGAAAAGCCTTAGTCCGGCGGCCAAAAGAGCTAATAATATTGAAAGAAAATTTAAGCGTTATTTAAAGAATGGGTATTCTATACCACAGGCGCGCTATTATTCAAGGTTATAAACCTTTATAAAATTTAAATGGCTGTCAGACTCGTAGATTCCATGCCTCGTTATCAAAGCGAAGCTGATTTTGCCATCGTCCAGGCTGCACGCGTGTCTTACGGAGCAGGAACCAAGTCCGTGAGTGATGACCGCGCGCTCATCCGCTATCTCATGCGTCACCGGCACACGACGCCGTTTGAGATGGTTGAATTCAAGTTTCACATCAAGGCGCCAATCTTCGTGGCGCGTCAGTGGCTTCGGCACCGCACAGCCAGTGTAAATGAGATGTCTGCACGTTATTCCGTGGTTCCAGATGATTACTTTTTACCCGAAGAATTGCGTAGTCAGTCCACCACGCGTGGTCAGGGTGGGGAGGAACCGTATGAGGGTGGGGAATTTTTAATTTTAAAACAAAAAGCATCCTGTGACCTGGCTTTCCACACATATGAGGAGATGATTCAGAAGGGGGTATCCCGTGAACTGGCTCGAACCCACCTCCCCCAGAGCACCTTTACTGAATTTTATTGGAAAATTAATCTTCATAACCTCCTTCACTTTTTGGAGCTTCGTATTGAGGATCATGCCCAGAAGGAAATCAGGGACCTCGCTAAACAGGTCTATGAACTCATCAAGCCCTTATGCCCCATGACGTGTGAAGCATTCGAGGACTTTCGCCTCGGGTCCATCACACTGAGCCGTCTTGAGGTGGAAGCAATTTTGAATCAAAATTCAAAAATACAAGGGAAGGGTGAGAACCAAGAGTTTCAGGATAAGCTGGAGAAAATAGGAATGCGTCATGACATTTTAATTTAAGATGCGTCACTCCCTTCGGAAATATAAAGATGAAAATTATATTAAAAATAATGAAAAAAGTTGCGATACCTAAAGCTTTACGGGAACAAGTGTGGATTTCATATATAGGAAAAAAATTTAATAGTAAATGTAGTGTGGTATGGTGTGAAAACATTATTTCTGTTTTCGATTTTGAGTGTGGACACAACCAACCAGAAAGTAAAGGAGGTGCGACTGATATTGACAACTTGCGCCCTATTTGCGCAAAGTGCAACCGGTCGATGGGTGATGATTATACTATAGATGAGTTTTCGAATTTATCAGCTCCAAAAAGTGCTAGACATCTCTGGGAGTGTTTCAAGTACTCTAAAACTTGATTTTTAGTTTCTTGGCTAAACTTGATCTCGATTTATTCAATTTCTTGTTCTTTGGCTTTGCACTGGAAGGTACGTTCTCTGGCATGAGACTCCGGAAGCTCGTCGTGAGTGGGTCTAATCTACCTGCACGGTTTGGTGATTTTACAGATGGTCTCATGACGACGCTTCCATTTCCAGCAGCGCCCTCGGTATGCTGGAGCGCTGTGTTAAGAACAAGACCTGGTGCGCGCTCAGGATCCGCATATGTACGGAGAGCTGGCAAATTGTTTGGAACGGAAATATTCACGGGTTTGTGGGTCTGTTGCCGTGCAGCCTTGACAGCCTTGAGCGCGTTGTTCAGGTTATTCTCATTAACCAGACCAGCGTGTAAAAGTCTATTCAGCTGTGCAAGAGTCATGCCTTCACGGTTTGCATATGCTTTCCTGGCAGCTTTGTTACGGATTATTCCACCCATAAATTCACCTGCATTTGTGCGCTTGCGGCTCGTCGCGTTATTGTTGGGTGCAATTTTAGAAAAGTTTGCATTTTGACGTTTTATTTTGGATATTATACCTCCGACGAGTCTTGAAATAACCTTTTTGTCCTCATTGTCCTGATTGATTATTTTGTGTATTATGCGAGTTACTATACCCTTGACGTATGCCTGGTTCTTTTTGTTCTGATTATTGTTGCGTGGGGTTGGTGGGAAGGGAGACAGGAGACGCGCTGGTGCGCGTGGGGGAGATCGTCGTGCCCGTGTGGGTAAAACCTGGCTAAATCTGGTATAAATCTCACCCTGTTCGAGTCCAGGCATGCGCGTCGGTTCTGGGAAACCATTCATTCTCCAGGTATTTGCAAGGGTCTCACCTGGAGCAACGCGGACCGTAGTTCTCTTACCGGTGCGTCTGTTGTTGTGTACGTACGTCTTCCATCGGTTGTTTCCGACAGTCATGGTATATTTTCTGTTGGTGACCCAGTTTGGGGGCGCACCGCGATTCACAGGCGCATTTGGTGGTGGTGCGGGTGGTGGCATCGGCGTCGACCGTTTAATAGTTGGTCGTTTAAACATATACTAGTAGTTTAGAATTTTGTGGGGATTACGCTCTGTGAAGAAATCAGAAACTTCATCTTGTCTTGGGTCCTTTGTTGGAAAAACATGAAGATGAATACGATGAGTGGAAGAGCTTTAAGCTCACCGAGACTTTTATGGTCGTACCCAGAAACGCCATCGAGTGGGAAGGGAATCTTCTTGATGAGTCCACGGGAAAGATAAATGAGCGCGCCTATGAGGGCAAACTGGAACGCCACTTCTATGAACGTACGCCATTTGGACTTTGATTGGTCGAGGTCTGATGTAATCTTATCGAGCCAGTGAGAAAACAAAAAAGCGAATACGAAACTCAGGAATCCGACATATGCAACTCCTAGAAGTCGGACGAGTTGGATCATGTCTACTAGTGTTAAAGAAAAAAGCTATAGTCTAGATGGGGGGAGTCCCCCAATGTCCCTGTAACTCAGTTGGTTAGAGTGCGAGTCTTATGAGCTCGACGCCGCGGGTTCGAGCCCCGCCAGGGACATCTAATTTCTATAATAGAAATTATTCACATTAACACCAGTCGCTCCATACACATTTTTACGTGCATTCTCGCGCCGCCGGGCATTCTCATTGTTCCGCTGGTTCTTGAGGCGGCGCGCTTCGTTGTTCTTGCGTTGCCATTGTTTACCCTCATTCGTCAGCAAAAATTTTGCATGCTGGTTTGCCTTGCGCCGCTCATTTGTCCGTTGTGCCTGACGTTTAGCGGCGGCATTTTGTTCCCGTTTGTTTAATTCAGGTTTTGCGTTATTATACGCAATCTTCAATTTATTCATAAGAGTCTTGTTCAAACGTGGCACCAAGCCGTTCCAAGCATGACTTCTTCTTATCGACTGTATAACGTATGAAGTGTATTTTTTACGGTCCGCTGCGTTCTTACTATACAACGCATGTAAAAGAAAGTATCTTGTAACTTCCTGAGAATTATTCAATAATAATTGAGCACGACGACGACGACGGTTTGCCGAATTGGCATTTGAATTTTTTCCGAACAAAGGCATTTTTTAGTATTTAAAAATATTTTTTCCAGGCTCTATAGCACAATTGGATAGTGCACCAGCCTTCTAGGGCGAAACTATGTTTCACCCGGTGCGAGCTGGAGGTTGCGGGTTCGACCCCCGCTAGAGTCACGCGCATCAGTGTCCGAGTTGGTTAAGGAGGCAGACTTAAGTCCCAGTCACGCAGTGACTGTCCTAGACGTGATCTGCTGCTCGTATGAGCGCATGGGTTCGAGCCCCATCTGATGCAAGTAAAACTATGTTTTATAAAATCTATACAACTAATAGATGGATTTTATAAAATATATATGGGACTCTGATAACGTTGCACACGTCACGCTCGTGGTTAAAGATTATCCAGAAGAGGGGGTGGCTCTGGATGATCTCAAACCAATGATCCACGAGATTCGCGACAAGTCTTCAGGTATGGTTATCAAGGCGGATTTAGCAGGTGCGGGTATTGTTTCAATAGACCGATTTAAACTCATCGTGAAAATTGTCAGGGAGGTGGTTGATTATACACGTGACGACAATATTTTAAAACAAATTCAGTTTGTAAATACAGGTTTTATTTTCAGGACTCTCTACGGACCTATAAGTTTTGCCATTCCCAAATATTTCCGCGATATTGTCGTATTTTTATAAAATGTGGTTCTTGTAGATGGCAACTGTTGACTGGCTGCGCTTCCAGCCAGATCAAGAGGCGAAGATCCTCTATGTGGATATTCTCGTCGGACGTCTCATAGAGCTTCAGCCGAACACGACCGAGGCAACGGATGAGTTTTGTCAAGAACTTTATCCAGTCCTTGACCAAATTCAGGCTATATGCCTCCAGTATGAGCTCAAGCAGGTGTGTTCGGCTGACCTATCAGATGTTCAAGTCAAAAAGATAAAGCCTATGACTATGATGCGTATCATATGGAATGTCTATGAGCACACCAAAAATTGCATTTTACTTCAAAATTGCCAGCTGTCGGGTGGAGGTACGTTCTTCAATACCCTTGTCGAGGCGGTCCGTGGGTTACTCCCACCATTTATGAGAAACTTAATCACGCTAATTCCAGCTCAAAATTGTGTGGAGGAAAAAGTAGATGAAGATTGATCATATTTACTGTATAAATCTAGAACGTTCTAAAGACAGGAGGTTGCTTATGGAAAAAGAATTTGAACGTGAAGAACTTGACGTGGAATTTTTCAAAGCATGTGATGGAAAATTACTCAACAGGGATGGCGTGTTTGGTTGCGCACAGAGCCATCTTCAGGTGTGGAGAGATTTGGTCGAACATGGTTATGAAAACGCCATTATTTTAGAAGATGATGCAAAACTAATTTCAAATTTCAAAACGAAAATAGAAGAACTTGTGGAACCAGATACAAAGTGGGACATATTGTACCTCTTCAGTCTCGGATCTATTTTTAATAGAGATTGTAATGAAAGTTTTTATGAAGGAAAGTCGTTTTCATGTCTTGGCTATATAATTTCTAAAAGATGCGCAGATCGTCTATGTCGTCTTGAATATGATGACATAGATTGTGCAATAGATGAGTTCATTGCCGTCAAGATGAATCTCAAAACATTTATATCGAAAAATGAGACGGTCCTATACGATTTCAAGATGCAATCTAACAGTGAAATTGGTCTTATATCGTCACGTCAGATGACGCGATGGGGACTTGAACACTTTATTAAATGGGTTGATTCTAAATTTGGAATCTATATTTTATTTGTACTTCTAGTATTTGTATTATATATAACATTAAGAAGGTGATAATTAAAATAAAGGGTCTCTTGTGTTCTTTTACAAAAAGGTATGCTTTTATTACAGATGCGGTCAGGTTATTTGTCCAGCTAAATTGGTGATCGTGAACAAATATGGTATTTTCATTTTCATATTCAGATTCTATAATATCTGGATTCAATATTGTCATATTAGAATCCTTGAGAACAATTGAAATCCGGATAGGACCTGTTGTTGTTGATATAAAGTACTCTTGTGAAAAATAGTCTTCACGTTTTGTACGATCATTAATACACGATTCTACCAGTCGTTTAATATCCGGGTTTCGTGGTTTAGTTGCTATGAATCCATTATTTATGAACCAGTCATGATTTACCACGTGAGCAGCCGTTACAAATCCCGTTTCAAATTTGGAATTATTTGCTTTTACTACAATCAAAGGAGAAAAATCAATTTCTGACATTTCAGATAATGGTCGAAAGGCTTCCATATCACAGTCGACCGTGACGCCTCCATAGAGATACAAGATGACATATCTTCCAAAATCTACCCTTTGTATAAAATGTTCATACGAGTCGAAACGTGTGACACATTCAGGTCCGTACTCTTCACACGCTTTCCTGAGTTGTGCCTCGTCCCACGTCTTGTGTTCCCAATCCGGGTTGAGTCTATGCAGTTTTTCCACATTCTTGTGAAACTTCTGCGGTAATTGATCCCACCCCTGCATCCACACTTGATGCGTCACTTTCGGGATGCGCATTCTTATACACAAGTTCATTATTTTTTCCTTGTTCACCTATCGCGTTATTTAGAACATCAATTATGTGCCACGCCAAAATAGTCATGATGAATACCCGAGCTTTGATGTCCAGTCCCTCCGCGAATTTTAGAATAAAAATAGGAAATAAAATTGCAAACAGATGGACTCGCCAACTGGCTTCATACTGACCTTGCTCAAATAACATATAGAATGTATACGTCGCAGCAACTATGGCAAGTTCCAACTTCATTACAAGATTCATACAAAATATACAAAAGATAAGTGCGCACATAAAAAAATGAACGGTACAACAGGTAAGCATGACCGACCTCCTCGTGTTTTACCCACAAGGGAAATACTTGTGTATTGAATTCCTAGGGGCAAAGTACATTGAGCGTCAACCCAAGACGCCCCAAGAGGCGATTGATTTTATGAATGAAATTAAACCAATCGTTCAACAACTTGATGATTACGTCATTCAGCACAACTTGAAGGAGATTATAGAGTTGAATCTCAAGGGTGTACCAATTTCAAAGTTAAATTCAGATACTGCCGTCCACCTCATGGAACTCATGGTGAAGATTCGTCCTGACAAGGGAATCCTGGAAAAGATTCGCATCACAAATACAAACCCCGTGTTTAACATGGCTTACAAGGCGGTCAAGAGTCGTCTTCCTACACGAGTTTCTAGTATTGTGGAATTCGAGTCCAACTCTAAATTTTTCTAGTGCGTTTAATTTTGAAACAAAATTGGTTGCACAAAAATAATGTCATCGAATGTTATGACGAAAAGTGAAGAGCTTCGCTGGCATCCTGATGAACAAGAATTTTTGGCAAAATTAGAACAGCAGTGTAATACGTACTATGAACACCATAGTAAGGATCATTTGTTCTATTCTAAACTTGCGTCAAAGTTTAATATCCCGATTTTGATTATATCCGCAATTAATGCACTGACAGCCGTGGGACTGAACTCCTTTATTGCTCAGGAATTTGTGAGCGTTCTCAATGCTATATTGTCAGCTGGAACGGGTGTGCTTGGATCAATTCAATTGTATATGAAAATTAATGAGAAGATGACCAATGCTTTGCGAGCCTCGATCCTCATGAAACGTCTGGCGCTCAAGATTTCAAAGGAGCTGAGTATCGCCCCCGAGAATCGCGTTACCGATGGACAAGCGTTTTTAGTGGATTGTTTTTCAGAGTTTAATACTGCTCTTGAACAGGGAAATCCTATTGAAAAAGATCTGCCAAATCATCTGGCATTTACAGAGATTCCCAAAAAGGAGAAATTTAATTTACTGAATATGGCGGCGGCAGCCGTGACCGGAACGCCCAGGCGAGGATCTACCGAGTTTAGTTCACATGGAAACTTGTCACGTCTCGGGGAGTCTCGCGCCAAAAAGCTTTGGGGTCTCGCTGGAACAGTTCAAACAATCTCTCATTTTCCTCACGGATCATCGTCTCCTTCTCGTCAGACCGGATCAAGCCCGGGGGGAGGGACTCCAGAAGAACCGGATGTAGAGCTTGCAGTTCGGGGCTCCTGAGCTTGGCAACTGCAAAAGCCACGTCTAAATCTAGTCCGGTTAGTTTCTCCCTGACCCAGTAGTGATCACACGCCTCCTTCGTCTCTGGAATTACACAAAATCCCCTGATCATTTGAGTTTCAAACCCTTGCTGATCAAGAGATTTTTTCAAAAGAGCTACATGATGTACGATACTTCCGGATACGTTATGTAGCTTAAGACGAAGTGCAAGACGTTTGACTGTATCCTCCATATTAACAACTAGCAAAAATATCTTTATGTACTGTAGAGATGGCGCAGGTGACCTTTACCATGCCAATCGATCTTCCCGCGCTTACAGCATCGGAAGGTCCAGTCCCGAAAAAGTTTGAATTTTCATGGGACGTGTTTTTTACTATATTGTTACTCATGGGTGTGATTGTCGGGTGCATTTGGTGGTGGAGATTTTCGAAAAAGAATGTACCCACAAATCCCGAACAATGCAAGCCCGATGGTGCACTGAGTACCGGAACGTACGGTTCGGACTGTTGTTCAACGAATGGCACGGATTCTGATGGAAAATGTCGTTCAAAGAGTCCTATGGGAATTCCTCCTTATGGAATGACAAATAGCGCTACACCAGATTATACTACAAATGCGCAGTACACACCGGCACCTATAGCGACCCCACCTGTTCCGTACGTGGCTCTATAAACATCTTAGAGTATAGTAATGGAAACTCCAGTGCCTTCACATAACTGGAAATTTTTCTTGGGATTTTTCTTCGGTCTCGTTGTATGCTTCATAGTTATGGTTATAGTGGCGAATACCGTTCCCGCCCCTCAGCCTCCACCACCCCCGCCCCCGCCTCCTCCAGTTACCCAAACTCCCATAGTTGCACCAACTGTTTCTGGGTACTCTTAAAAAAATAAGACGTTAAATTAAGAATGGAGGATCCAATCCTCACCCCAAGCACATCTCGTTTCACAACCTTTCCTATAAGGTACCCCGAACTTTGGGCACTCTATAAGAAAGCACTCGGCAGTTTCTGGACTGTTGAGGAAATTGATCTTGGGTCAGACCTCAAAGATTGGGAACGTCTGAACGATTCCGAACGCCATTTCATCAAGATGGTCCTGGCATTTTTCGCAGCGAGTGATGGTATCGTCATGGAAAATATCGACCTGAATTTTTCAAAAGATACGCAAATTGCAGAGGCTCGGTCTTTTTACGCGTACCAATCGTTCAATGAGTCTGTTCATTCAGAGACGTATTCACTCATGATTGACAAGCTCGTCAAAGACCCCGAAGAGAAGGCACGCCTCTTCCAGGCGATCGATACTGTCCCTGCGGTCAAACGGAAAGCTGAATGGGCTCTCGAGTGGATGGGGAAAGAGGCACCGTTTGCTCAACGTCTCGTCGCCTTCGCGTGCATCGAAGGAATCTTCTTCAGCGGCTCGTTTTGCGCGATATTTTGGTTGAAAAAGCGAGGACTTATGCCTGGACTTTCGTTTTCGAATGAACTCATAAGCCGCGATGAGGGTCTTCATCAAGAGTTTGCAGTGACGCTTTACTCTCACCTGAGGGAAAAGTGCCCTTCCAAAGATATTCACAAGATTGTTCAGTGGGCGTGCGAGGTGGAGAGTGAGTTTATCACAGAGGCACTGCCGTGCAAGCTGATAGGGATGGACTCGGGGGAGATGACGCAGTACATTCAGTTTGTGGCTGACCGCCTTATGACCCAGTTTGGGGAGAAACCTATTTATAACGCAAAGAACCCTTTCGACTGGATGGAGAACATCTCGTTGGAAGGGAAGACCAACTTCTTTGAGAAGCGGGTCGGGGACTATTCAAAACATATGGTTACAGAAGGGGATTCTATTCGGTTTGACGAGGAATTTTAGTCAGTTTCGAAGAAACTGTTCCGTTCCTGCTCACAGTCACTACGTGACTGGTTTCAAGCCTTGACGCCCACGCGTCCCAGGGCACCTGGCAGGTACTTCTGGGTCAGCCACAGGACCAGCAGGAAGAACAGGGTGTGCAGGAACAGACCTGCTGGGGTAGCCACGCCCTCGGCGCTGGACACCCAGGTGCCCACGAAGCGGCGCATGAACTTGAAGGTCTCTGGGCTGGACGCGATGGCAAAGGCAACGCCGGGAACAATAAGCTGGGACATTTTATATTTACAAAGAAATTAATATGCTGCCAGCCCTTCAGATGCTTCACCGCCCATCTCGCGGTGAACCTCAGTGTTGGTGGCGAATGGGTGCAGATCGCCGTAGAATGACACGCGACGCATCAGGAATCCCACGAGCAGAACAAACAGCAGACCGTGCAGGATCAGACCGAACAGCTTGCCTGAGCCTTCAGGGGTTGCAACCCAGTTGCCCGCAACGCCACGGACCACCTTGAAGGTGGCGGGGTGAGCGAACAGCACAAAGAGGGCAAGTGGGATGACATAGTTGGACAGAGACATTTAATAAAAGCCAAGAAATTAATTAGTTACTGTGTAGACGATGCGGTTCTCCTGGAAGTGCTTATTCTCGGCATCATCCGCATCGTCACGCGTCTCAAAGATCATGCCTCCCTCCGTCATGTAAGTAGATTTCCGCAGCTGGGTCATAAGAAATCCAACGACGATGACGAAGATGAGCGCATGCAGAAGCAGACCCATGTTGCTGGCAAGTCCGGTGTTATTTGCGACCCAGTTGCCTGCGACGCCCCGGACCGCCTTAAAGGTGGCTGGATTTGCGAGGACTACAAATGCGATGAGTGGGATAAGGGAGCTCATCTTAATATTGGTTTAGAATTTAGTCCAGGTCCGGAGGACCTGTCCCCCGGTCTACTTAGGGGCAACCATGGATGCCAGACCCTGGAGTCCGCTTGCCAGACCAGCCTGTGCCTGCTGAACCATACCTGCAGGGGCGGGGGCGGGGCTGTTGGAGGGACCTGGGGCGTAGCTTGACCCACGTGGCATGAACATCATGAGCACCAGACCAGTCAAGAAAACGTACACAAATGCGTGGAGGACCAGACCGGCGAGAGTAGCGACGCCATCGGCGCTCGCGACCCAGTTACCGAGAATTCCCCGGACGAATTTGTATGTTGCTGGGTTGGCAACCAGAACATAGGTTGCCATGGGAATGAGCGTTGCGGACATTTAATAGTTACTGAGAGTTTAATTGACGTTATTTAGTTTGACGACTGTGCAAAAAGAGCATTAATAATTGCTTTTGCGCGTTCAGTTTGTTGTCCACTTCTGGGTAAGCTGTTGATATATGCGTTCAAATTCGCCCGATTGATACCGCGTGGGAAACCTGGATATTTGGCTCTTGTATTGGATGCAAGCCTGGGATAATTTTCATTAACGGCGAGTCCTCCAAGTCCGCCATATGCTCTACCCCAAATGTAGTTTCCTATATTCTTCTTGCGTTTATTATAGTTGGCAGACTTTGGTACCGCCTGGGTTGTATTTTTAGTTTTAATAAATGGTTTGTTCTTGTTTGTCTGGTTGATAGAATACTTGGAATTATTTGCGGTACTCACAAACTTCCAATTAGAATTGGGTGTGTTACGGGTAATCTTCACAAATTTGTTTGTTCCATTGGGATTGTTATTTGGGGTAATCGCATTTTTAACCTCTGGAATATTCTCGGATCCTGGAAGAGCCGCAAGTCCCTGCCGTGTAGCCGCCGCATTAATCTTATTGAAAAGATTCTTATACTTATTAGATATATTTAGCTTTCTATTATTTGCCGTCTTTCTACCAGCAGCTATATACTTGGTAATCTTATTGTTGTTCGAGTTCTTTTTGATAGAATTAATAAAAGCATTCAGATTCTTGAGTTTAGTAGCAGCATTATTTACAACAGTTGCTGCGGCAATTTCTGGAACGGGCACACTCGGAGACATTGCCATTTTTGTTGCAATCCCAGCATTGCGATTCGCACTTACAGCTTGTGCAATAGCTGTAGCCATCCTATTCTTATAAGTAATTCCATTTGCATTCTTTGCAGTATTCAAAAGTTTCTGAATATTTGCACGATTGCGAGCATTAGTTGGAAGTTTGTTATAAGCATTGATGTAATTTTTCAATGCATTTTGGAGAGCCCCTGTACTTGCGGTTTTTAACGCATTAGTGGCTTGAGTTTTGCTAAATGCACCACCCATAATATTACTTTATGCTAGGGAAAAAATTTGGATCAACTCGACTGGATGACCCTGTCCAACCGCAGTTAAAGCCCGGGCGCGTGGTACTGGTAGAAGAAGTACAAATGGCTCTCCGCATGTTTTCCACCTTCAACGCTTCCGATGTTACTTTCGGCGACATCCGCACCAACAAGAGCGGCGGCAAGACCGTCTATCTGAACGCGGCTGGCGGTGGCAAGCTGATTTTCCAGCTGCCTCAGCTCCGTGCCTTTGTTGGTCTGAGCCCCTTCAAGAATAAGCAGGGTGAGATTCAGTCCTGGTCTCTCCCTCTGAGTCTGGACAAGCCTGAGATTGTCGCGGCGTTCAAGTCGCTGGACGAGAAGGCACTCGATTTCATCGAGAAGAATTCCGAGGCTCTGCTGGGTAAGAAGATGTCCCGTGCGGTTCTGATTGAGGGTGACAAGTACAAGCCTATTATCAAGCCTGCCAAGGAGGGGTACTCGCCGTCGCTGAACCTCAAGGTGCTCACGAATTTCGACGGTTCTTTCGGTACCGAGGCGTACAGTGCCGAGCGAAACGCAGTTCCCCTGACTGACCTGGCAAAGGGTCAGACGGTCAGTGCGATTATCGATATCGGCTCGATCTGGGCAAGCCCCCTGGGTGTCGGCGTATCTATCCGTGTGATGCAGGTCATGCTCGCCCCGACGACCAAGCTGAAGCCCTGCGCTTTCCTGCCAGCTGCTGACGAGCCTGTGGTGACTGCCGACGCTCCCGCCTCCGACGATGGCGAGGTTGAGTACGAGACTGACGACGATGCTTGAGAGACAAATAAAATCTGAACAGTGTAATAGATATGAACAATTGCAGTAATCGAACAAAATTGTATAATGCGCGTTATAAAACAAAAGAGCTCCGACCCATCGGGAAGGGTCGTCAGGGTGTCGTCTTTGTCGTTTCAGACCATGCGAATGGGTCCAACCCCTTTGCCATGAAAGTTGTCCCATTTGACTTGTCAGCTCAAAACCGCAAGGAGGTTCAGCCGTCCATAGTCGAATTTAGAAACCAAAAAGCAGCCGCAGCTGCCGCGCCAGGTGGTGTCGTCAAGGTGATGAAGCTTAGAAGGTGCGATAATTTCGTAAATTCATCCCTGATTAATATGCCCAATGTCCAGAATCACCATAATAGATCGAAACAGGCGATCATGTACATGGAATATTGTTCGGGCGGCGATCTCCTCAATTGGTTAAAAAAACAACGCACCTTGAATGATGCCACGATGCAACGGATAATTTCAAGTGTCCTCCGAACACTTTACAAGATTCAGAAGGTTTACCCTTATTTCAGACACAACGATTTGCATCTTGCAAATGTCTTTGTTGCAAAACGGGGTTTCCTGATAGGAGACTTTGGGTGGTCTCGTATTAAGAGAAATGGAACCAATCCAGCTGTCAACACGGCGAATGGGACCAGAACTGCGTCGTACTGGGGCGTCGGTCCAAGTACTGATGCTCGCTACGATTCACATCTTTTTTTGAATAGCATGCTCACATGGATAAAGGAACATGGACAAAAGCGTTTCCCTAAAACGGTAGCTTTCCTGAATTCAGTTGTGCCTGTGGGGTACCGGGGTGACAGTGGTACGTACGTGAATGAATCTCGATTGATTTATGGTAAGCAGTATCCCGGTCTCCCCACACTCGCCACCATCTTGCGCAACAAGTACGTGAGCAGCCTGCGCATCTCAAGCGTCAGGACGAGCGTCCGCCGGAGCGTTCGCCGGAGCGTTCGCCGGAGCATCAGGCGCCGGCGGCTTCCAGTGAGACGCCCAAAGATCCGGGGTCCCAGTGGGCGCATGGTCTATGCAGACGGGTCCGCCGTCACTCTGACCTATCTCAGGAACTTGGCGCGCCGGAGACGCATCAACGTCAGTGGTCTGAGAAGTAAGAAGGCAATCGTGGCTAAAATTTTTAGAGTGTAATACTAATGAAGCTCGTGATCATTGGTTTGCTAATCGTTATTTTGGTCATTTTACTCATGAAAAATAGTTCAATGTTTGGGGGAGATAATCGCGCAGTTGCTGATAAAGGAAACCTGATCGTGTACGGATCAAAGACGTGCCCCTGGTGTGTCAAGCAGGAAGACTGGCTGACAAAATCGGGAATTCCTTACAATTTCGTTGATTGTACCAAGACTCAGTGTCCTGATTTCGTCAACGGGTTTCCAACTTTACTTTTAAATAATGAGGTTATGAACGGGTACACTGAGCTCGGTCCTGACCTGAGCTATCCCTCACCTGCTAAAACTTTACTGCCTTTTTGAGTACAAGAACCTATGGTTCGACTGGGACTTAGAACTTGTACATAGCCAGGGCAAGTGCGAGCACGAAGGTGTGCCACAGAGAGTCAACTGGCTTGAGGATGCTGATGTACTTGACCAGGGACTCGTTCCACAGGTAACGCATCAGGAAGGTGATGAGCACGATCCACACTGAAATGGCGATAATGTTGTAAACAGCCTCCTCGCGAGTCTTGGAACCAAGGATAGAAAGCATCTTTTTATTAAGTATAGAAAAAAAAGAAACTAATAATAAGATGGTCGAGTCCAAGCTGAAGAAAGGAATAAGAATTATAAAAATTCGACAAGCCATGCTGAAGAAAGGGATACCTATGAGTAAGTGGCCTTCCCTCCCTAAATATAATACAGTCAAGCGCGGCACTAATAACACTGATGACAAACGCGCCACCGTGCGCGTCAGTTCTAAGCACAATCCGTACGCGCCCAAATACACATGGGCGCCCTGGGGAACCAAGGGAGTCGTTCACGACAACTGCTACGACTATGCTCTCGGATCATATTCCAATAAGAGAACTGAAAAGAGCGTGCCTGGAATAAAGGCAAAGATATCCTCGAATAAACTAACATTTACAACATGCAAAGGCATAGCTGAGCGTGTTCTTGCCGATAATCCCGGTACAGTTAAACAGCTGAAAAACCCAGATGTAAAGGCACTAGCTGGATGGTACAAGGTGATGTGTTTTGTCGCCCCTTCAAACAATTTCGGAAACTCAACTGGGGATTTCCATTGGTACAAGGAGATTAGTGGAATCCGGTACAGAACTCGTCCTGGGGATACGGTCCCAGCTCTTGCCAAGTTTTTCCACGTAAAACCAGCGGTCATACGGGCAGCTGCAGCAAAGGCGACTACCAGCGCCAACAAGAATGATGGGCGCGTTGCAAATGATGAAAAAGAATTGCGTATTCTGAACACACACGTTAAAAATAGCAAAAGTAAGCCTTTGCGTCCCGATAAGGTTCTGGATTTCCCTGTGGCGCTTTGGAGTCACAAGACGGGCTGGGCTGGAGGACCTCTGATTGTTGATGCGTCTGGAAAAACAATAACAGATCCTCGTAAAGCTGACCGTAATTATACGCCTGGATTTCATTATACCAAGTTTTGTTCTGCGTATATAGTCAAGAGGGGAATGGCAACAACGGGTAACAACTCTAATCGTCTAGGGAAGGTGTCGGCAAACCAAGCTCTTCTAAGACTGTTCTGAGATCTTCGAGTGGGTCAATATCGAAATGAATATCAGTTAACATTCGTCCAGTATTATTTGGTAGAATCGAGCGAAAATCTAAACCAAACCCTTCCATAATTGAATTTACATTTTGACTCAAAAATTCAGTTATTGAACGAGTTCCGTCTCCTGTCTTTTCGATGATGAGCCTGCATCTATAGGTTGGCACATCGAAGGGTACTCGGCACATAGGGCAGGTGGGGTCTGGACCTCGACAGCTGGTCTTCCAGCGGTCGAGGCACCTCGTGTGAAACTCGTGACCACACCCGAGCTTGCGTGTGTTGTTCTGAGTGTTCATACACGAAAGGCAGACGGAACACTGGGGACCACTATGTTGCCAACACCGCGCCCCCTCCTCCTTGACAAGTTGTCGGCACTCCCTGCCTGATAAAGTTTGTCCACCACACCGTGCCATTAATTTTAACAGGTATTAAACTTTACCCGTACCCCCGCACCCAAATATTTTCACTTTATATGTTAATATGTACACAGTAGTAGGACCTGCTGGAAATGTGATGCTGGCTACACCCATACCAACCATGCGTAAAGTTTCAAATAATTTAAAGATCCCATCAAATTTGGAAAACCTGAATAAGCGCCTCCTGTCCTCACCCAATGCCTGGACAGCAAACACATCAAATATGCTAAACAATATACGAAACAATAATTGGAGACGAGCCACCCGAGATGACCTTATCAAGTTTATTATGTATGGATACTATGGAGCTCTTGGTATAATCAAATTTAATTTGGTGGGAAAAAATGGCTCTAGTAACTCAATAAACAAGTTTCACCGCTTTTACTCGACAATATCTANCAGAAATGCTTTCAACACTTCCATGATCTCACCTAAAGCCTTGTGGCGACGCCTTCAATCTATTGAAGATGACAAGGTTTTACTGAAAATGGCTAAAATGGTTGAGTGGTAAAAAGTCAGTTCCGTAGGAACTGTTCCGTAGGACGCACAGTCGCTGCGCGACTGGTTTTTTTAGCGCCTTCGTGCCCGAGCCACCTCGGCTTCAAGAGACTTGATAGCATCACGGTACCGTTCACGTATGTTATCCTCGACATTTTTGCGGAATACCACTATAGGGTCATCGTCCTGTTCCATTCGACACTGGGGGCACTCGATACTCGTCTCGAACCATTTTATAATGCATTTTGAATGAAAAATATGTTTACATTTTAGTTTCTTATCAGTCCGCTTGGTCGCCTCAAGACAGACGGCACATGTTTGCGAAAGGTGTGCAATGCACTTCCCGTCCTCGACCGCTTTTTTCGTACACTTTTTTCCCGAGAGAGTTATTGATGAGCAGTTCATTTACTGATAAGTGCTTACAAATTTCCTCGTGAATTTCTTCCACAGAGCGCTCTGCGTTGATAATAATCACTCTACATGGGACATTTCGAATCAAATTCATGTACTCGACATGAAGGTCTTTGAGGTACTGGAGAGTGACGCNCGTGTCGCCCGCTTGACATCTCGCCTGAATGTGCTCGTAGCACTTTTCTGGCTGTTTACTCAAAAAAATGTACAGATCTGGGAACCATTCGTACCTATTATAAAATTTAGAGTACGTATCATCCTCCATACGAGTCACTATTCCGTTTTTCATGAGGACCGGCCAAAACACGTACCGGGAACTCATGAGAGAACGCTCATAAATAACAGGCTTGGACGTCTTGGCGGGCTGAAGCGTCTGAAGGAGAACCATGTGGAAATAAAAAGCCCACCGTTTCTGATCTTCATAAAACTCCTTGAGTGGCCACTTGTCAAGGGGTTCCTTCTGGATTATCCATCCCTTCTTTTCTAGCAAATCGAGTTGGGTCGTTTTGCCAGAACCGATATTACCATCTATAACAATGCGGCTCATAAGTATAATATGTTCTAATTTCTTAACTAAACCAGTTGCGCAGCGACTGTGCGTCCCACGGAACAGTTCCTACGGAACTGACTTGACTACTCGTTATCAACGAGGACGACAACCTGACCTGTGCGGCACGCGGCGTTCTGGAGGGGCAGGTTGAATGCATCGGGACCCTTAGCCTGGAGGAACTGACGGTACGAATAGTTATCCTGGTAAGAAATTCCATTCTTAGCCATGATGATATCATTTACAATGTTGGACGAATCGAAGGACGTGAGGCAGCGACCATCNGCCATACCAATGCGGGTAGACATTTGANATTACACTATATTTTATTTGTGCGGTCCAGCACTGCTACCCAGTCGTCGAACTTGGCTCCTAGGATCGTGTCGAAGGTCTCCGGTGTGTTCACCGTCTTGACATAGATGGCTGGGTCCCTCAAATTTTGATTCAAAATTGAGTAAGCCTGAGCAATCTCTGTCAAAGTCTGCGCCCCTGTCACTATAATCTTGCCCGTGCTGAAGATGCTGGCGGTCACCTGCTTCATGCCCTCCCCCGGTACAAATTTCACCTTGACTGCGCTGTAGCGGTCGGGGTCGTACGTCACCTTAAACTTACCATATGGCAGTTTAGCTGATGACCCCAGCGCCACGATAATCTTGTTCAGGTTTACTGATGAGTTGAGCGAGAAATTGGTGTTGATCATTTTGACAGCCACCTCGTCCACTGGAATGTCGTGCTCGCGACCGAGGACCACCTTCAAAATAAAGGACAGTTGCCGCAGAATACGGCGACAATCTAAGAGGTCTGAGCAACCAGCCACCTGGATAGACCCGTTCGGGAAGATCTTGATGGATTTCCGGGAATATGCGTCGCGGTACCCGATGGTCACCTGGTTATAAAACGCCGTGTCCGCCATNCGCCACTCAAAGCCGCCAAATTTGGACCCCTTGCGCCGAACAGTAACCGTCTCGAGTTTCTTGAAATTCTCGCGAAACTTGGGAAGGTCTATATCTTCCAGGAATTTAGAACACATAGTGATGGTTGTGATACGGACCCATGACGGGTCGGGGAAAGCGTCGGTTCCCTCGCCACCGCAGAGCCCTTTGCGAATCTCAGAAAGCGACCGAATGTACTCGAACGTGTTCATGGCAGTTGTCTTTACCTCTCTAAGCTGGAACCTACCCCTAACCTTGACATGACACGAAAATTTTAAGACCACCGATCGTACGGTTCGGGCGCAAACGCTGCTGGGCGATTTGATGTAAAGTAAGAAACACTTTGTTCAATTCGCTTATCAAAACATCCCGACATTTCAGGACGCGCACAACCACCGTCTGGGTAGATCTCATCAACTTCGCATCCAGGTCTATTTAGATTGGCGTATCCTGGGAAAAATATTGTTCCTGGTGGGCAAGATTTTTTACCAGTGCTTTGAATTGAGCGCGCGGGTGCGGATGGGGCTGGTGTGGGACCAATAGAAGCTCCCACATTTTCAGATGAAAATCCAGGAGGACCGGGAGGACCGGGAGGACCGGGAGGACCGGTATCACCTCGTCCTTTTTCTCCTTTTTCTCCCGCAGTTCCGGGAGGACCGGGGGGTCCAGCTGTTCCGGGAGGTCCGGGGGGTCCAGCTGTTCCGGGAGGTCCGGGGGGTCCGGGGGGTCCAGCAGGTCCAATTGCACCGGCAATTCCCGCGAGTCCAGCAGGTCCAGCAGCGCCCGGGGGTCCAATGGGTCCAGCAGGTCCTGAAGGTCCAGCACCCATTTTTATAGTTTACTTATTTTTTTTTACAGCTTTCTTCACAATCTTTGCGAATTTGGTTCTCAGTATTTCCGCCTTGATTACCTTCTTGTAGTACTTCTTCTTCTTTTCGTCATTTGGGTGAATATTGTGAGTCTTGGTGACATTGTGTGCCACCAGAGAAATCAGTTTCTGTTTCTTGACTGCGTTAATCACACGGTTCAGTTCTGCGACCCGAATCTTGAGAGGCTTTTTTCTCGGGTGAGCTGCCGCTTTGCGTCGTATAGTGGCGGGCTTCTGGGACAGGGTATTCAGACCGTGAAGAACATGCACTGTGTTATTTGGACCACCGAGTTTATGAACAGCCTGAACTGCGGTAGGGCTTGCACCCTTAATATTCACGGCTTTAGCGGCATTTCCATTCGTCTCATTGAGTGCCTCGGCAGCCTTGGCAACCTCCGTCGCCCCACCTGGTACACCTGCGACAGTATTCAGGGCTGTTTTAACACCCCCCGCGTTTGTAATAGCAGTCTTTTGATTTGTTGGGAGAGCTGCAGCTGCATTATTTGCGTAACCACTGGGACCTAACCCGCCACCATTACCTGGTCTAAACCCGCCGCCGTTACCTGATCCAAATCCGCCACCGCCGTTCCCTGCGCGTCTCCGGTGCACACCCCCTTCGTTCCCGTAGCCGCCCCGACGACCATAGTTCCCGTAGCCCCGACTACCGTAGTTCCCGTAGCCGCCCCGACGACCATAGTTCCCGTAGCCCCGGCTCCCGTAGTTTCCGTAGCCCCGGCGTTCGCCCCGGCGCTCACCTCGCGGATACTGATTAATATTAATTGCTCGCAAGTTTTGGACGGCACGTCCACCTTCTACTCCGAGAGCCTTGAAGATATTTCGATTGTGCAACGCACTTAACGCAGGTCGAATATTCGTACGCAAATTCTGGAGACGACGCTGCGCCACGGACGCATTACGGTTCTGTCCGGCGTTACGAATTTCCTCAATAACTCTGGTCTTTACGATGTTACGCGCCTTTGAACCGGGTGCGTGCTTTTTCAAAAGTTCAGCCAATTTACGCGTCCGAGCGGTTGATGTCATTTTTGCAAATTCAGCCGAATAAAGATATCTTGAGACATTTCCGGCGTTATAATTATTTGGTGGCGTATTCACACCGCCCTCTGCGAACATCTTTTCATAAAGACCTTTGAGTTCTGCAAAAGCCTCTAATAACTTTTTCTCGAGTTCCATAACTTCCTGGCGCGCCTTGTTATTCTTCGAGTTGCGAAGCGCCGCTGCTGCAATTCGTATAGCTTCTGCTAGGGTGCCTATTTTTTCAACAAGTACAGCAATACGACCCTTTGCATTTTCGGATGTTTTCACGCTTTCTGACTCGTGACCTTCCTCGGAAACCAGTTTCGGTCCACGCTGGAAAACTCGTAATCTTTTTCCATTCTTCATAATGAAATATCCTCTAAGATCTCTTTGAATTGCGATACCATCTATAAACTGAGGGAGAAGCGTGAGCGGGTTGAGTACAAAAGACCCAAACGTTGGGAACCGCGGAGTCCCCTTGAATATTTTGCTGAAAAATCCGCCAAGCCCAGTGTGTCCCTCTGCATTATTGAGAGGTTTCTGAGTATTTTTACCAGAAATTGTAGACTTTATTAAAGCCATGATTTCCTCGATTGGTTTTTTATTTTTATAAATGTGCTCCTCCTTGACAAAGTCAAAGCGCATGCGTGCATTGGAGGTGGGGCGTGGCACCAGCTTCCAACCCCTCTGTGAGGTCTGGTTGGTTCCACCTGATTTTAATTTAAAAATAGGATTGGTTGGAGTCCCGAAGACGCACCCCACTTTGCGCCCTGCGAAATACGCGTCACCGATAGAGTCGATAGGGCAAGCTCTTCTATCGACTGGTGGTCCCTTGAGTAATTTAGCTAATAAATCAAGCACTTTTTGAACAGTGGCGCTATTCTGATCAGCCTGAGAAAGGGAGGTTACCGCCGCCTCTGCGACCGACTTGCTTGGTTTAATTCCCCTTTTGATAATATCCAAAATAACCTGAGCTAATTGTGCCGCTTGCATTTGTGCCGCAATTTTTGCCGCGTGAGCTTCCTGCACGCCTTGAACTGCGAGCATGTTAGATATTTCCTGTCCGGGGGTATATGGTTTTCCACCTAAAATTCCCATGAGTTTATTTCTCCTCGATGCCATACTAATACAAGAGCAAGACAAAAAATTCGTGTCATGTCAACGTTTGAGTCCTCTGGGGGACTAGAAAGGCAAACGCAACCAAAACCAACATGGCTTCCAAATTGCTCAAAACTCGCCTTATTTCGCCTTACCAGCATGACGGCGTCAAGTGGATGACGGCACGTGAAACTGCACCGAATTACCCTGGGGGTTTTTTGTGTGACGAAATGGGTCTCGGAAAGACGGTCCAAATTATCGCGACTATGCTCATCAACCCGCAACCTAAGACACTGATAGTGGTNCCCAAGTCTATCGTAGGGCAGTGGGTCTCGGAAATTAAGCGNTTNGCTCCGAGTCTGACTGTTTACACGTATAGCGGTACCAAGCGGACAATGCCTGATGAGGATGACCCCTTTCCGAATATCATCATAGCGCCCTATTCGGTCTTGCCTCGCAAGGTGGACGAAAAGCCGTGCCCTCTTACGGCGGTCGAGTGGGACCGCGTAATCCTCGATGAGGGTCACGAGATTCGCAACCCCAAGAGCAAGACCTATATCGTCTGCAAAACCCTTCGGACAAAGATTCACTGGATTCTGACGGGTACCCCAGTCTTCAATTCGATGCGCGATTTCGTGACCCTCGCGGCTTGGCTGGGTATGCCACGTGAATATACCCAGGGCTATACTGAGGACGTCCGCAAGCAGTATGTGCTGCGGCGTACCAAGGTGGATTTGGCTCAGCACAATAAGCGTCTGGAGCTGCCCAAATGCGACTTTGAGAATTTGGAGCTTGAGATGTACCCCGAGGAGCGTGAGCTTTATTCCGAGGTATTTGGCTATGGGCAGGACGTGGTCCGGTCTATTTCCAAGCTGGCTAATGTGAACCACCGCCAGATGGAACTCCTGGAGGCACTTTTGCGCGTGCGGCAAGTGCTGTGCTTCCCCCAGCTTTACCTGGACGGTATGGCTAAAAAGGAGGAGTCAGATCCGGTCCTATGGGAGGGGCGCTCCAAAAAGATGGATACTCTGACGGAGCTTATCCAGACCCACCCCAAGGAAAAGAGCCTGGTTTTTTGCCAGTTTACCGGTGAGATGAATGAGATTCACAAGCGGCTGTCTGATATCGAGGTGCCAGTTTTGCGCATCGACGGCTCGGTAACTGGTGAAAACCGGGACAAGTGCATAGCTGAGTTTAAGACGGGACCGGCGAACGCGGTACTGCTTATCCAGATTAAGGCGGGCGGCGTGGGTCTTAACCTCCAAGAGGCGACGCGGGTTTACATCACCACCCCCAGCTGGAATCCGGCGACGGAATTGCAGGCGATCGGGCGGGCGCATCGCACGGGGCAGCTGCGCGAGGTGACGGTGCGGAGACTGGTGTACACAGGTGATGACTCGCTTCCCAGCGTGGAAATGAGCATCATGAATTTGCAGGACGGCAAGGCGAAGATTTGCGCTGAAATCCTGAACGACCCGCGGCTCGAGTCGGTCATCCCCAACATCCCCAAGACCAAGATTAACGTGCAAACCCTGAAGAAGATTTTCGCGGTGTAATAGAGCGACCCTTTTCAAATAAAATATCGTCCCTTAGTAAAATGACTGTCGGTTCTCGCGCCCAAGTGTACCACGGAAATGCCACCCAGACTGCAGGCGGGCTGACCAAGAAGGACCTCAAGAAGGACCGCAAGTCAGGTGAGCTTGTGTCCAAGGCAAAGTCCAAGGATGAGAAGACCAACCCATGGATTAAGGCTGTCCAGAAGGCAAAGAAGGAGCTGGGCATTAAGGGCTTTGCGCTGGTCCAGGGACCCCTGCTTACTCGCGCGCGCGCAATCTACGGCAAGTAAATAATTTTCACAACTTAAATTAATGGTCAGCAGAGAAAATCTGCTGCGTCTTTTGTCAAATAACGGTAAAAATAAGGTGACTAAAACTAAAAAACTGAATCGCGACAAGCGCTGGATTTTCGAGAATAATCGCGGGCTCCTCTTTATTTACAATATGAATAACAGGAAACGACCCGTCAGAAACTCGAATATAGCTTACAGGAACAATGGAAAGCGTATTGTTCCGGTAAAGTCAAACTATTATTATGGGTCATCTGCTAGTTACGTTCCAGCCAAGTCAGGTGGGTACCGCGTCCCACCCCGGCGTCGGCGGGTGACGCGTCGTTAAATAAACGCGCAGATTCCCTTTTTGAGTGGCTCCTCAGCAACCTCCCTCTTTGGCTCCTCAGGTCCCCCATAATATTTCACCTGGTAAGCGCGTACGGTAAGTCCCCAAGATCCCCTGAAAAAATAATTTGACTCGATATCTATCAAACAGGACAGGTCACGCCCCTTGAAGAGCCCCTCTTCAACTACAGGCGTGACCTGATTTGAATTTTCATCAAAAATATATGTCGCATCATCCACCTTGATGCGCAGGGACGCCCCAGTATCTGTTAATTTTAGATTAGAATTGAAAGGCTCTTGGGGACACAGCTGTGACTCGAGCTCCTTCCACCAGTCTATGAATTTTGGATCAGAAATGTCAATTTGAAAAGACTTGTAAGAGGAGACGCCCCATGTGCACTTACCGCGTGGTATCTGAAAACGCATGGGTCCAGTACCGAGCTTGTACTTCCAGCGCCCCTCCTCCTTTCCAAACTGCGTCCAGTCGATAGTCATGCGGTCAATTTCGTTCCAGAATACCATTATAAATAAAATGTTTGATATTTTTAAGTACTATAATGGGGTGGACTATAAAAGGACAAACCCCTGGACAGTACCGCCCAAGCTCTACTCGTCGCCCTTCAAAACTTTCGCCTATCAACGAGAGATCAAACACCGCCGTGAAACGCTGGAATAAATTGCGCCAGTCTGTCCAAGCAAACTCCCAGCGCCTCCGTAATGCTCGCAATAAAAATATTCAATTACTCAAATTTGTCCGGGAACTTAATAAGGCTACAAATAAGGCTCGACGGGTTCACGAGTCTCAAATGAATCGGTTACAGAAAAAAGCCCTGGCTATGAATGCTTTACGCGACCCTAATTATGCAAATGCCAGGAGATATGCAATTAATGTACACAAGAAACATCTTGCAAAACTCCATGGTGCAAGAAATAAGGTGGTTAATGAACTTATACGCAACTCTACAAGTTCTCGTATACGCCGGAATCTGTTCGCCCAGGGCATAAAACGCGGACGCTACGGCACCTCCCAAAACAACTGGCAAAATTGGACGAATAAATTATGGCACATGACTGGGCGCAAGTGAAACTAATCCAGATCCTTTCAGAAGGACGCGCTTTTCGGTCGCCCAGTGGTCACATGTTATGAATGACTGAAAAGTTCCACACGGAGATATCATTTCGAGCGTGTGTTCCTCTTCTTTATCATTAAAAATCCATAGACCAGCCGTGTGATAATTGAGTTCTATAGGTCTTCTAATCAAGTGAAATCCAGCGACGCGAAAGTTGTGAAGGGTTTTTGATTGTATATTATAAATTATACCGTCATGAGACTTGAGCATCCACCAGAGTCTCCACGCCTTTGCCTCCTTTATTTTTTTTGGAGGAATTTTGAAACATAATTGAACATCGATCGATGGTTCGGACCATTCAATTATTTTTCGAACTAATTCTGTTGGCAAATTACGCCAAATTTTTGGGTCCATACTTTATATAAATTATAGATCTTTAATTATATGGGAAAGTTCATTGATAGAATTCGACAGCGGGCGGCAAACGCTCACATTTCCCGCGCCCCCAAGGTTCTTGCGAATGTCATGGCGACTAGAGGGTCATGGGAGAGACGCGTCAGAAAGGTCACAGAAGCTTTTCCTAAGAGGTTCAAGTTTTTTCACCCTGTGCAATGTCCAGGTGGAGCCATCGTGAAGAGCGGAAAATGGAATCCCCGTAAACGTACCGAGACGTACAAGTGTCCCAATGGGACCAAAAAGGTTTTTATCAGGTCAAAGACTCCTAGTGAATTCTTTCGTAGAAAATATGGGAGATGTTCAGAATTTGCACAGGGATTGCATTCTGTTTTAAAATTCATGGGGGTCAGGTCGCGTATGGTCTTGGCTTACAAGCCTGGCTTCGACCATGTATGGGTCGAAGCTTGGAATCCAAGATTGAAAAAATGGATCAGACTAGATCCAACCATGAAAAAAGGGTCATATGGTTACACATGGCATCTAGGACCTAAAGCAAAATATTTTAAAATTTCTTGAATTAAAATTCAGCCAGAACACATGAGACAGCTCTCTGGGTTTTCACGCGAGCACGCCAGGATCTGCTCTTCCGTGTACTTCGGAGCTACTGGAACCGTTACCTGTTGAGCCCGAGCCTTGGCACGAGTCCGCAGATAGTACATACCCGTCTTGAGCCCCTTCTTCCAGCCGTAGAGGTGCATGCTTGAAAGCTTTGCTAGTGTTGGATTTTCCATGAAGATGTTCAGTGACTGAGACTGATCGATATATGCACCGCGATCCGCCGCCATATCAATCAGGCTCTTTTGTGGAATTTCCCACACTGTCCTATAAATCTCCTTGAGGTTATCGGGAATATCGAGTGTTTGAACAGACCCGCCTTGGCGCACAATCTCCGTCTTAATGTCAGGGCTCCACTTGTTAATCTTTTGCAAATCTTTGACGAGGTGCTTATTCACCATCACAAACTCACCGGCTAGAGTCCGACGCAGGTAGATGTTGGTCGTGTACGGCTCGAAAGCCTCGTTGTTCCCCATGATCTGTGCCGTCGAGGCAGTGGGCATAGGTGCCACGAGGAGAGAATTGCGCAAACCCCATAGGTGAATGTCCTGCTTCAACTTGCCGAAAATATGGTCAGTCTTGCCCCACAAGTCAAACTGGAGCTTTCCCATGTCGGACGGCGAGTCACGGAACGTCTCGTACGTCCCCTCGCTCATCGCCAACTCACACGACTCTTGGAGTGCCGCAAAATAGATGGTCCTGAAGATGTGCGTATTCAGCTCACGCGATGCGGGCTCGTCGAACGAGTAGCCCATCATCATGAACACGTCAGCCAGTCCCTGGACACCGATACCGATGGGGCGATGACGCAAGTTTGATTTGCGCGCCGCTTCTGTCGGGTAATAATTCTTGTCAATGACCCGGTTCAGGTTACGAGTCACGACGCGCGTCACCTCTTGGAGCTTGTCGAAATCAAAGATGTATGGGTGAGACCCATCGGGTGCAGTCATGTTCACATTCTCCTTCAGGAAGGTCGGCAAACACAGAGACGCCAGGTTACACACGGCAGTCTCGTCAGCCCCTGAAACCTCCATGATTTCAACACAAAGATTACTGGACTTGATCGTACCGATGTTCTTCTGGTTCGACTTGGAGTTGACCGAGTCCTTGTAACACATGTACGGCGTCCCAGTCTCCACCTGGCTCTTCAGGATCGCATCCCATACCTCGCGCGCCTTAACCTTGCGCTTGAAACGCCCCTGTGCCACGTACATTCTATAGAGCTCGTTAAACTCTTCGCCGTACACATCGGGAAGTCCGGGGCATTCGTGAGGGCACATCAGGTGCCAATCCTCATCCTTTTGAACCTTTTCCATGAAAAGATCTGGGATCCACATCGCCGTGAAAAGATCGCGACAACGCATCTCCTCATCACCCTGGTTCAGACGCAGCTCCAGAAACTCCATGACGTCAGCGTGCCACGGCTCGAGGTAAATGGCAAAAGATCCCTTGCGTTTACCGCCCCCCTGATTCACATACCGCGCGGTGTTGTTAAACACGCGAAGCATAGGCACGATCCCGTCGGCTACGCCGTTGGTTCCCTTGATTGGGGTGCCGTTTGCTCGGATGTTCGAACAATGAATGCCGATACCGCCAGACCACTTGGAAATATGCGCACACTCTTTGAGTGTCTCGTAGATGCCGTCGATAGAATCATCCTTCATAGCAACCAGAAAGCAACTGGACATTTGGGGGCGAGGGGTCCCTGCATTGAAAAGAGTTGGTGTCGCGTGGGTGAAATACTTTTGGGACATGAGGTCATATGTATCGCGGACCCGGGCGTAATCGTCTCCGTGAATTCCCACAGCTACTCGCATGAAAAGATATTGAGGTGTCTCACCTACATTGAGGTAACCCTTTTGAAGCGTCTTGACACCAAAGTAACCAAACTCATAGTCGCGTTTTGGGACAATCCATGTATCCATATTGAGAGACAGGTACTTCATAAATTCATCAGACACAATCCCTTTGATGTGCAGCCCGACCATTGCATCGCTAAATGTTTTAGGACACGTCTTTTGAAGGTTAGAAATTACGATACGGGAAGCAAGTGTCTCGTAATCAGGGTTCTCTGTAATCATACCGATCGCCACCTCGGCTGACAGGTTATCAATCTCACTTGTTGAGATGCCGTCATACATGCTTGTGAAAACCTTCTGAGCCACTTTGTCCGGTTGAACATTCAAAGGTTCAAATTCTGGTGCCTTATTTAGTTTTGAAATTCGCTGAGTCACCTTGTCGAACAGCATCTCGACATTGTCGCCAGAACGCTTGATGACCTTCATTGTATTTTCTACGTTTGTTTTTTTTATGTGTATATGACAATGGAGACTTATGAACTCAAGCCAATTCGCCTCTCGACCCCAACCCCCCTGGGCGATGCATTCTTTTCTGAATTTAACCGTGAAGGGATTCACTCGAACATCATTTCAAGTGTCAAGGCGAAAACTGGTGTGGAAATTGCCAGACAAAGTGACGCAGATCTCCAAGCCCTGATGCGCGTGGTCTACACGGATCTCGTTCGGGACCCAAGAACAAACGTGCGTCAGCAAGTCGCTGCCATGAATGCCGAGGTGGTTAAGCGCGCTATCCGCACTATTTCGACTGGTGTTCTTCAGCAGGCGGTCTACCTGCGGGACATTGGCTCGAACCCAGTGCCCATGGCGGCACCTACCAGCACGAGCACATACGGTAACAAACTTCCCACAAATTTTAAGTTTGGTATATTTTAAATGGCATTCTCTGATGTTCTCATGATTTGCATTGCCTCGTGTGTGGCGCAGATGGTCGTGCAGTGTATATCGTGGTTCTCTTCGAGTATGGTGTGTTTAAATAAAAAAGATCAAACGTGTCCCACTGTATTTCAGGGAGTTTTTGGATGCATTAACTGTATAATTTGCATGTATGCATTGTATCGTATGGTACAGGCTATGAAATAATGTTTCAACTTAGTAGAGATGCGTGCACTTGATGACATCATCATAGGTTTCCTCATATTTTTCGTCATTGAACGAGCCATCAGGCTGTTCAGCAACGCAGTCATAGAGCCATGGGCGGAGCGTCGTACCGAAAACCCTAATGTAGTCGAGAACTGGAAAATAGGGACAGAGCTTGTGTTTTTGATGGTTGTTACATTCATTTTATTCAAGTTTCGCGGGGTACTTCAGAAACTGGACAATAGATAGAGAGTCAACGCGTTAAATATATAATGAATAGGTTTCGTGATGAAACTGCTACGATGTGCCGACAGAAAGGGTGGGACAAGGCGCACGTCAGTGTCGTCTGGATGTTACTTAACGAAGAAATGGGAGAATTGGCATCTTCAATTAGACAAAGTCAGCGCATATACAAAAAGACCGGACTCAAAAAGGACAGGGGAACAGACGTTGCTATGGAGATGGGGGACGTCTTCAGTTATCTCTTCCAGCTGGCTCATATGCTCAACGTGGACCTTGACGAAATGTGGGAACTCCACAGGCAGAAAATCAAAACAAAAGTTTACAAAGAAAATGTAGCCACTTAATAATAGAATGGCATCGACACTTATGATTGATGACCGTCTTCAGATAGACAAATTCAATCCCACAACTTGGACCGGTGATTTCGGAATCAACAAGGATGGTTTCCGAAAGGACCTTTTTATGGATGGCTCGTACACCACGGGCATCGACGAAACCCCTATGCGTATGAATGACGTCATCCCAGTCATGAACAGTACTGATCTTGCAGGAAACATGAACTTAAAGACCGCAGCTCCCAGTGTCGCGCCATATCATACTTTCCCAGCACGCAAGTTCGAGTACTCGAATGGACGCATCACGTGGCGCCGCCCCCAGCTCCCATGGAGCTGGGAAACTGGGCGGTCAGTTGGAGGTGCAGGCACTTCAAAGGATATCAAGCTTCTTTTGATTCTTTTGATTGCCGTCTTTGTGATTTATTTTTTCGGGCGCATGAAACTCAAATGATTTTGATAACCTTCGGAGCTTCCACTTTTGGCAGTTTCTTAGCAAGTTCCTCCCGAGCAGCCAGCACGCGCTGCGCCAGCATCGGGCACGAGTGAGCCTCGGATTGAATGCACCCAGCGCAGCACTGCATCTTACAATCCTTGCACGTCAGAAACTTGTTCTTGTGTTTGCAAGTCATCTTCCCTAATCTCACAAGAGATTTCTTCTCTAACCCAGGGAGGAGACTCGCTATCCTCAGCAATCTCGCACAGACCGTGGGTCCGACCAGCAACTATACGGTCCCACGCTTTTTGCATAGCTGGGAAATTCGTCGTAAACCATTCGCGGTCCCGCTTGACACGTACGATGACAAACTCCTGGGGCTTATCATCCACTTGGGGCTTGAATTGAATAAAATCACACTCCTCCAGGTCCGTAATCTCCAATTGGAGTTGAACTTGGGGCAAGTAATGTTTAGGAACTTTAGCCTCGATTTTACGGGTCAAAGGACACTTGATTTCTATGAGTAACCCATCCTCGGTGACTCCGTCAGGTGATGCACCGAGCCAAGTGTACGTACGATGCCGAACGAGTCCAATCTCATGGGACTTGCGCCCCGTTGTCTGGTCGTACAAGTCCCGTACAAAAGGCTCGAGGAGCGTCCCATGCTGCGTGGCAGCATTTCCTGCCCACTTTGTCTTGAGCACCTTTTTCTTAATAAAGGCGTCAATACTTTCATAGTGATTCTCACCAATTGCGCTTGCTATATCACTCGCTGTAATCATATTGTCGCGCAAATCTAACCATTCCTGTGATCTTTGTTCTGCGTATTCAGCCGCGAGAAGCTCCTTCGCGCGAATCAGTATCCTGTCTTGGTCCATTGACAGGGATCTTCTTATTTTTAAAACGAGGATCTGTTTTAAGTACAATCTCAGCAGCATTTTGTTCAGCTTGCTTTTTTGTAGATGCAAATCCAGAACCGCAGTCCATTCCATCCACCACGACGGTTATGAAAAATTGCCCGTTAAATTGTCCGGACAAACGGTACTCGGGCAATGCGTACTTGAGTGCCTGACACCAACGCATGAGCTGATCCTTCCAGTTGTCGTCAACTAGTGACGTCTGAACCTTTGTGAATGAATTGAGGACAAAATTCTTGGCGTGAATCATCCCGAGATCCAGGTAAATGGCGCCCACGAGTGCCTCAAATGCATCCTCCATGATGTGCTCGTTGGTGTTCCACCCGTTACGCTCGCCTTTTTCATCCATCAAAATAAGTTTATCGAGACCAAGCACTTTGGAAATTTCACAAAGGGTTTTACCCCGGACCATCTTCGTCCGGGCTTTGGTGAGGAATCCCTCTTGTTCCTTTTCATGAAGGTCAAAGAGGTGTTTTGTGATGATAAATCCAAGGACCGAGTCGCCCATAAATTCAAGAGTTTCATAAGAGCCTGTAAGACCAGAGTACCGCTTCAACGCGCTTTTGTGAGTGAAAGCCCGTTGATACAGTTCGATATTTTTGATTTTTGTCCCAACGAGGGAATTTAGTTCATCACGCGACAAAATTGGAGGAGACTCCATTGGTTATGTTATATTACACACAAGGTTTAGTTTTAAGTCATTCTGATTCACGCAGTTGCGGGCTTTGCCACCTTTGGGCGAACCTTCTTCTCCTTTGGGGGGGCGGCATCGGTCGATGCTGCCGCTGCATCCTCGCCTACTGGGGTGGCGGGCACCTTCTTGGCACGGGGCTTCTTCTCCGCCGTCTCGTCCTTGATGTAGTGCTTGCTCAGGTAGTGCTGCAGGTTCAGGAAAGTCAGCTGGGTACCCTCTGGAACCTCCAGCAGAGCCTTCAGCTTCTCATCCAGCGTAATCTTCTGTCCCGCCTTCAGGCTATTCGCCTCAAAGTACTTGTTCATGTGGTTCGACACCTGAGAACGAGAAATCAACTCGCCGTCTGCCAGACCCAAGAAAGTCTTCAGGGCGTCAGTCACCTTCTGTGGCTTATTGAAACCGTTATTCTTAGTGCGAGCCTCCTGCTTCTCGCCAGTGGGGTCCTCAATGTGCTGGCGAATCTTGCGAATCTCCTTGCGCACAGCCTTGAGCTCCTTCATCAGGGCATCGAGAGTCACGGGAACATCGGTGGTGGTAGCCATCTTATGATCTACCCACGCGACAGGGCTTTAAGTGCCAACAAGGCGAGTAGAATGATGACCAAAAACACGAAACCTTTCAAAACAATTTGCCAAACCTTGTCGTCTGGGGGCTGTGGGTTTGAAAATGGNGCAGCTCCTTTTGTATCTGAAGGTTCATCACTTTGTGGCAAATTGACGTTAAAACCTGGGGGCAGAGCACCTCCACCAGACGGACGAAAATCTTCATTAAAAATTGGATA